>Ga0256834_1001287_pt1 | contig 17335 bp, 16 predicted proteins | sample 4281140metaG_FD_190536 | JGI IMG/M metagenome (GOLD analysis project Ga0256834, IMG submission 190536) | Hydrothermal vent microbial communities from East Pacific Rise, Pacific Ocean - 4281-140 | ecosystem: Environmental > Aquatic > Marine > Hydrothermal vents | place: Pacific Ocean: East...
GTTCCTGCAGTACCCCTCTTGAAGTTCCCTGTATCAAAAAACTCAGTGTAGCATGTTCAATGATGGAGTGGTGATGGTGTACCCAGGCGAGGTTGGCAAGGAGATCAGAGTCTTCTATGTTATTAACGGCTTCGGTATCCAAATGTTTCATGGCAGTTTTGATACATTCATTCTCTGAATTCTCAAATGAGTCATAACAGGTACGTGCAGCGATCTCTGCAACGCCCAGTCCGGATTGCTGTAAAAGTGTGACCTTAGGTTTCTCATAGTTGATTTGATACATTTCCATATGTGACTCCAAAATTATTTGGCTACAATTATAGCAGTAAAAAGTAAAGGTATGGAATGAAAGCAAATGAGCGCTTTTTTGGTTTTGAAGAAGATTTCAGGGATCCCTATGCAAGAGACAGGGACAGAGTACTTCACTGCTCTTCCTTCAGACGTTTAGAGTATAAAACACAGGTTTTTTTGAACCATGAGGGAGACTATTTTCGTACCCGTTTGACACATTCTTTGGAAGTCAGTCAGATCGCCAGAACACTTTCCCGTATGTTGCAACTCAATGAAACCTTAGCGGAAGTTATCGCCCTCTCCCATGACCTGGGGCATACACCTTTTGGACATGTTGGAGGAGATGAACTTGATAGACTTTTAAAAGAAGATGGCAGATCTTTGGGTTTTGAACACAATTTTCAGTCCTTTCGTGTGTTGACCAAACTGGAAAAACGGTATAAAGATTTTGATGGTTTGAACCTCACTTTTGCTACACTGGAAGGGGTTTTAAAACACTCTTATCCCTACAAAAAGCCATTTTTGGGAGGACTTGATGCCCGTTTTGACCTTGAGAAACATCCTTCCCTCGAAGCGATGGTTGTAGATCATGCTGACGAGATCGCTTATACTTCTCATGATATTGATGACGGTATCAAGTATGGACTCATCACTTTTGATGACCTTTTGCAAGACAGGCTTTGTCTGCGTGTAGATGAAATGGTAGAAAGAGAGGGAGTGAAAAGAGGTGAAAAACTTTACCGTCACCGCTTTGTTGCGGGACTCATAAAACTTTTGGTGGAAGATTTTATTGAGAATTCCAAAGCGGGAGCAGAAATCTACAGAAAAGAGATACCCATCGTTGCCACATTAGATGCAAAAGAGATATTGCCTGTAGGTTTTTCCAAAGAGACAGCCACAGAACTTAAAATACTCAAAAAACTGCTCTTCAAAAAGCTTTATACACATGAAAAGATTGCCAGAAAAATGTTTGCAGGAAAACAGTGTATCAAAGGTCTCTACAAAGCATTCACAGAAGACAGTAATCTCCTCCCGCTCCATACCCAGGAACTTTTTGAAATTCGTAAAAAAGAACGTGTCATAGCCGACTATATTGCTGCCATGACGGATCGATATGCTATGAAAACTTACCATGAGGTGTATGGACTGTCCTTATAGTTTTTTGGTGTTGTGAGGGCACAAACACCCTACGTTAATCTAAATTTTAATACTATTTTGCTTCTGTAGGGTGTTGTTCCCAAACAACATCAAAACTTTAAAAAAGATATAAAAATCTTATATATAGTAACATTTAGATATAATTCGCGAAAATTATACAGGGATCATCCCCTTTTTCAGGACATTTTATGCAAAAAATTAAAAATATTGCCGTTATTGCGCACGTTGACCACGGTAAAACAACATTGGTAGATGAACTTCTACAACAGTCTGGTACTTTTGAAGCTCACCAGCTGGTAGAAGAGAGAGCGATGGATAGTGATGCTATCGAAAAAGAGAGAGGAATTACGATCCTTTCTAAAAACACAGCGATCCATTATGGAGATCACAAGATCAACATTATCGATACTCCGGGTCACGCTGACTTTGGTGGAGAAGTTGAACGTGTTCTTAAAATGGTTGACGGTGTACTTCTTCTTGTTGATGCACAGGAAGGTGTTATGCCGCAAACTAAATTCGTTTTGAAAAAAGCAATTGCTTTTGGTCTGATCCCGGTTGTCGTTATTAACAAGATCGATAAAGACGGTTCAGATCCGGACAGAGTCATGGACGAAGTATTTGACCTTTTGGTTGCACTTGATGCAAATGAAGAGCAGCTTGAATTCCCTGTACTCTATGCAGCAGCCAGAGACGGATATGCAAAATGGGAAATGGAAGACGAGAATAAAGATATGACACCATTGTTCGAAGCAATCCTTGAAAAAGTACCATATCCAAAAGGTTCACCGGATGCAGATACACAAGCACAGGTCTTTACACTTGACTCTGACAACTTTGTCGGCCGTATTGGTATTACACGTATTTTTAACGGTAAAGTGAAAAAAGGTGATGAGTATCTTTTGGTCAAAGCATGTGGCGCAAAATCAAAAAGCAGGATCTCTAAACTTATCGGATTTAAAGGTCTTGAGAGAATTGAGATCCAGGAAGCGGAAGCAGGAGATATCGTAGCGATCGCAGGGTTTAACGACATCGATGTAGGTGACTCACTATGTGATCCTGTAAACCCGGTGGCACTGGATCCTATGCACGTTGAAGAGCCTACACTTTCAGTTATTATGTCTGTAAACAACGGACCTTTAGCTGGACAGGAAGGTAAACATGTAACCTCAAACAAGATCAAAGAGCGTCTTGAAAAAGAGATGGAAACAAACATCGCTATGCGTATGGAACCAATGGGAGATGCATCTTTCAAAGTTTCAGGTCGTGGTGAGCTTCAGATCGGTATTTTGGCAGAGAATATGAGACGTGAAGGTTTTGAGTTCATGCTTGCCAGGCCGGAAGTTGTTACCAAAGAAGAAAATGGTGTGAAGATGGAGCCATTTGAACACTTGGTCGTGGATGTTCCTGAAGAGTTCCAAGGTGTTGCCATTGAAAAACTTGGTAAAAGAAAAGCAAACATGACTTCATTGACACCTATGCCTGACGGAACAGTAAGACTTGAGTTTGAAATTCCTGCCCGTGGTCTTATTGGGTTTCGAAATGAATTTTTGACAGACACTAAAGGTGAAGGTATCATGAACCACTCTTACCTTGAGTACAGACCATACTCTGGTACGGTTGAGTCCAGAACACCGGGTGCATTGGTTTCTATGGATAACGGTGAAGCGGTTGCCTTTTCTATCTTCAATCTTCAGTCACGTGGTGTGATGTTCATCAGTCCACAGGACAAAGTATACTCAGGTATGGTTATCGGTGAGTCTGCAAGACCTGGTGACTTGGATGTGAACCCATTAAAAGGTAAGCAGCTTACGAACATGAGAACTTCTGGCGCAGATGATGCGATCAAATTGGTAACACCAAGACAGATTACGCTTGAGTCTGCGATGGAGTGGATAGAAGATGATGAGTTGGTTGAGATCACTCCTGAATCTATTAGAATTCGTAAGAAATCACTTGATCCAGTAGTTCGTAAAAGACTAGCGAGAGATAAGAAAAACTCTAAATAATTTTTAAACTCGTTCCCATGCTATGCGTGGGAATGCATACTTCAACTCTTCCCCTTAATTTCCTATACTTTTAACTGTGGTGTTGTTTCTCCTCATACTTTTCTAGAAAAGTATACAAAAGTCGTCGTTGTTCTTAAATCACTGCGTTTTCAAGGGTGTTCACAACGACAAAGCACGCTTTGCGTGATTAAAATCTAATTGCTTACGCGTAGGGTGGCAATTGCCCACCGTTAATTTCCAACTCTCAAACCACAAACCCAGGCAAAGTGAAAGTTAAATCCTCCCCTGTCTCCATCGACATCGAGTATTTCACCGGCAAAGAAAAGATTGGGTATGATTTTTGACTCCATGTTTTCAGGGTTGACTTCTCTTGTGTCTATCCCACCGGTGGAGACTTCAGCCCCTTTAAAACCTTTGGTATCATTGATGCTAAGTTTGAGGTTTTTGATGCTGTGTACGATCTTGTTGATCTCTTTTCTGTTTAGGTCTTGCTCTATTTTAGCTTTGCATTTTGACTGTTCCAAAATGATGGGTATGAGTTTTTTGTTGATGATGCCTTGTAACCACAAAGTGATAGGTTTTTTACTTTCATTTTGTATTCGATCTAGTAATAAGTTTGTGAGTTTTTCTTTGCTGTATTCTGGTATGAGGTCTAGGCTAAGTTCACAGTAGTCAAAACTTGCCAGCCGGGTACTGACTTCACGGCTCAGATCTAAAATAGCAAGTCCGCTTATGCCGTAGTTGGTAAAGAGGAGGTCACCCTTTTTTTCTGTGATGTATTCTCCATTGGCATAAAGTTTGGCAAGCCCGGCTACTTTTACTCCGGCACAGTTTTTAACCCAGCCCTCTTCTGAGCAGAGTTGTACCAGTGAAGGGTGACGGGGGATGAGAGAATGACCCATTTTAGTGGCAAAAGCATAGCCGGAGTCCGAACCGCCAAGTTGTGGTGCCGCAGGAGAACCTGAAGCCAGGAGCAATTGTTCACAGTTTTTTGTTCCCTGTGATGTTGTTATCATAAATCTGGTATCATTTTTTTCTATTCCATTGACCTTGCAGTCACAGAGTATTTCCACCCCTGCTCTTTTAGCTTCATATTCGAGTAGTTCCACTACGCTGGAAGCCTGGAGAGACAGTGGAAACATTTTTCCATCTTTGCCTTCAGTCAAAGGTAGACCGATAGATGTGAAAAACTTTTCTATCATGGGAAAATCATACCCCTCAAGCACAGTTTCAATAAAGTCCGGGTTTTGTGAATGAAATCGTCTGACATCAATATAGCGGTTGTCTATGTTACATTTCCCGTTACCAGAGACCAGGATCTTTTTACCTATCTTGCTGTTCTGCTCAAGCAGAGTGACCTTCTGCCCTGCTCTGGCAGTTGTGATAGCTGCACACAAACCTGCTGCCCCTGCTCCGATGATGATCATTACTTGTGATTCCTTTTAGAATTTTTTTTCAACAACAACTTTACTGTCTTCAAAATGAACTTCTGTATCCGGAATGACTTCCAACTCTGATATTTCTATATTTTCTGTGTCTGTATGCAGGTTTTCAGCTGTACGGTTGATGGGTACTACTACATTGTCTATCTCTTTACTGCAAGCAGTTATGAGCACAAGACAGAGTATACAAAGCAGATAGTGCAACTTTTTCTCTTCCATTTTTCCCCACATATTGTTTTAGATAATTATATCACACAATTAACATATCTATAGGCTTTTCTTTGCTATGATCTATGAAAAATAAGGAATAATCATGAGCGCATTAGTAGAATTTTCGATGTTTCCCACCGAGGCAACGCAGAGTAAAAGCGCATTTGTCGCAAGGGTATTGGATATAGTCGATAAAAGCGGCTTGGAGTATCAGCTTACGCCTATGGGTACTATTATCGAAGGTGAGACAGTTGAAGAGGTTTTGGCAGTGATTAATAAAGCCTATGAAGAGTTGCAGAAAGATTGTGAGCGTGTGTACAGTTCCATAAAGATTGATTATCGTAAAGGACCGCTGGGAAGACTCAACAAAAAGGTTGGTTCAGTAGAAGCAAAATTGGGCAGGAAGCTAAAAAGCTAATTTGGCTATAATACGTGCAAATTTTCACAAGGGATTCTCATGTTATGTGCTGAAAGAATGCAAAGGATCGTACAGGCGATCATTTTAGGTCTGATCATGGGATTGGCAGGTGCGCAAATGTTCAAAGTAGCATTTATCGTTACATTCGCCATGATGGTCACGTTGTTTATTGCAGGTATAACAGGATTCTGTCCGGGACTTATGATCTTAAAAAAAATATTTCCACCCTGTGAGTGTGAAGAGTCAAAGGATAAATAAATGTCAAATATTTCATATAAAGATGCCGGTGTCGATATCGATGCAGGGAATGAGTTCGTTGAAGCGATCAAAAGTGATGTCAAATCAACCTTTGACAAGAATGTGATCGGTGGGATCGGCTCCTTTGCAGGTGCCTACGCACTGCCTACAGGGTATAAAGAGCCGGTGATCCTCTCTGCCACAGACGGTGTGGGTACAAAACTCATGATTGCCATTGAGAGCGGGAAACTGGACACTGTAGGCATAGACCTTGTGGCAATGTGTGTGAATGACCTTATCTGTAATAATGGAACACCGATGTTCTTCCTGGACTACTATGCAACAGGTAAACTGTTACCGGAAAATGCAAAAGATGTGGTTTCGGGTATCGCTGAGGGATGTAGACGTTCAGAGTGTGCTCTTGTAGGCGGTGAAACGGCTGAAATGCCTGGAATGTATTCAGAAAATGACTTTGATCTTGCAGGGTTTGCTGTCGGTATCGCAGAGCGTTCTGAAATGGATACGGTAGCGAATGTGAGAGAAGGGCAGGTACTCATTGCTATGCCAAGTTCAGGGGTTCACTCTAACGGGTATTCTTTGGTAAGAAAGATCTTTTTTGATAAACTTGGAATGAGTCTTGAGACAGAGTTTGAGGGTAAACCACTGCTTGACACGCTTCTCGAGCCGACACGTATCTATGTGAAAGAGTATAAAGCCAATAAGCAGTATGTGAAAGCTTTGGCACACATCACCGGTGGAGGGATCATTGAGAACCTTCCCCGAGTCCTTCCTGAGGGCATGAGAGCTATTGTCAATAAAGATGCTATCCGTATCTTGCCTATCTTTGAATTCATGGGACAGTATGTCGATGAAGAAGAGATGTTTAGAGCCTTCAATATGGGTGTTGGTATGGTATGGGTTGTTGAACCTGAAGATGTGGATGCCGTGCTTGCAAATACCGATGGGTATGTGATCGGTGCATTAGCCGCCGGAGAAAAAGGCGTCGATCTAGTCTAATTATTTCACTATACCTTCGACTGAACGGCTTCGTTTCGCTCAGTCATTTACTACATGTAAACTCTTTCGCTTCACTCACGCCGTTCAGCCAAATCTATAGCAAACTAAATAGACTATGTTTTTCTAAAAATACTTGACAATTTTTACTGAATCTGTACAACTATTCACTGGAAGTTGACTTCCGGATGGCTTCTCTATCCAATTCCCCGTCTTTCCATTTTGCCAAATAGGCATTCAGGTTGGACTTCACATCCCCTTGAAGTATATAAAGTCCTACAAGGTTAGGCAGTGCCATAGAGAGGATAAGTAGATCGGAGAAGTTTAGTATCTCTGATGCACTGGTGACTGTTGCTGCAACAGTGAAAGAAATAAACAGTAGTTTGTAGAGTAGTGTATATTTTTCACCAAAAAGATAAGTCCAGGAACGTTCTCCGTAGTATGACCATGAGATCATAGTAGAAAAAGCAAAGAGGACAATGGAGAAGGATAAGATCACGGGGAACCAGGAAATGACGGTACCATATGCTGCTGCTGTCAGCGCGGCACCTTGTTTTTGTGCCACAAGGTTGGCAAATTCGCCTGCAGGGTCATAGACGCCTGTAGTGACAATGACAAGTGCCGTCATGGTACAGATGACAATAGTATCAATGAATGGTTCATACAGTGCTACCAGACCTTGTCTTACCGGGTATTTCACTGCTGCAGTGGAATGTACGATGGCAGCTGACCCTATTCCTGCTTCCGAGGAGAAGGCGGCACGCTTAAAGCCCTGTACAAGCACACCGACTATGCCACCTGCTGCTGCGGTTGGCACGAAGGCTTCATCGAATATGAGTGCTATTGCATGGGGGACAGCACCTGCATTGACCACAAGGATCCAAATGGAGGCAGCAAGATAGATCATTACCATGGCAGGTACAATCTTCTCTGCGGTGGTAGCAATACGTTTGATCCCTCCGATGATTACAAAACCGACAATGCTGGCCATAATGAGACCGAAGACAATAGGGTAGGACTGGAAGAAGGGAACACGTTCAGAGATAGCCCCGAGGGCTTGAGAAGCCTGGAATGCGTTACCTGCACCAAAAGAGCCGCCTATGGCAAGTACAGAGAAGAGAATGGCAAGGGAGCTTCCAAGTTTTTTGTGTCCTTTGCTGGCTAAACCTTTGGAAAGGTACTGCATGGCACCACCCATAATGCGTCCATCCGGCCGCTTTTCCCTATAGATCTGTGCCAGTGTCACTTCGGTGAATTTGAGGGTCATCCCGAAAAACCCTGCCAGGATCATCCAGAAGGTCGCGCCCGGTCCTCCAATGGCTATGGCTATGGCTACTCCGGCAATGTTACCCAACCCTACTGTTGCAGAGAGTGCAGTGGTAAGCGACTGAAAAGGAGTGATCTCTCCGACATCATCTGCCGTACGGTATTGACCTGTAATGATCTTGAAGGAGTGTGCAAACATTCTGACATTGATGAACCCAAAACGAAAAGTGAGAAATACCCCGCCTACGATAAGCCAGGCAACAATGAATGGCATTTTTGATCCTTCAACCTGTCCAAAAAAGACATCAAAAAAGAATACAGAAGCCAGTATGCTATTGAGTTGTTCAAAAATCCCATTCATAAATAAATCCTATGTTTTAACTTCAATGATTATACACATAAAGCCCTAAAATAGGGAATAAATGAGGAAATTTTATTTTTTTTACAAAATCTATTGACAAATCGAAACCTTTTGACTATAATTGCACTCCATTTTACATCTGATGTAATTTGAACGGAGTGTAGCGCAGTCTGGTAGCGCACCTGGTTTGGGACCAGGGGGTCGAAGGTTCGAGTCCTTTCACTCCGACCATTTAGATATTTAAAATCAATAGTAATAATGTAACTTTTTTAATTATGGTGGGCGTAGTTCAGTTGGTAGAGCGCCAGTTTGTGGTACTGGTTGTCGCGGGTTCGAGTCCCGTCGCCCACCCCATTTGGTAATTGATTGGGAACCTCCCAAAAGATGAAGCGCTTGTGGCTCAATTGGATAGAGCATCAGACTTCGGATCTGAGGGTTAGAGGTTCGAGTCCTCTCAGGCGTACCAACATTAATACTATCGTGCACTCATAGCTCAGCTGGATAGAGCATCGCCCTTCTAAGGCGAGGGTCTTAGGTTCGAATCCTAATGGGTGTACCACCTTTTAACATTGTTTAGGTAAAATGTCACATGCGGATGTGGTGAAATTGGTATACACGCCAGACTTAGGATCTGGTGCTTTACGGCGTGAAGGTTCAAGTCCTTTCATCCGCACCATCTACAAAGCCTGGAATCAGGCATTCAAGTAACTTTCAAAATTAATACAATCTAAATTTTTCAAAAAAACAGTATAATTATCATTAATAAAATATTTAGGATTTTCATTATGGATAAAACTTTTTTAGCTTTTATTGCTGTCGGGATCGGATTTCTCTATTTTGTTACCAGTTTTGTCGGTGATATACAGGAAGAAGATGAAAAATATAGAAACAAAGGCTATGAAAAAGAACATAAATATGATGCTTATGCAGGCGTTGACAGTGTAGGGCGTGATGTGTTGAATCTTTTAGGGGCAGATGCAAATACGCAAGTTGCTGCATGGAATGAAAGTAAACTCAAAAAAGAATTTCTTACACTTTTCCCGGATTTTGATGAAATGAAAAAATTTGCAAGAGAGAGGATAAACGGAGATGCTCTGAAGGCTAAACTTCAGGCACAGATCCTTTCTGTTGAAGATCAATTCTTTTCAGGGACAATGACCGCAGATCAAGCCAAGCAGGCACTTAGTTCGTTAAAATAGTTTCAGATCCCTATTGACAAGGATCTGCCATCTTATTTTTATCTGAATAGAGATAGACTTCCACACGTCGGTTCAAAGCTCTGTTCGCAGCACTGTTATTTGCTGCTATGGCTTTGTCATAGGAGCAGCCTCTTACCAATGGATATCCATTGACTGCTAGTATATCGGCTACAGTCTGTGCTCTTCTTTCAGAAAGACGCTGATTATAACTGTAAGATCCCTGATCATCGGTAAATCCTGCTACAGCAACGGTTGTTTGAGGATAGTTTGCCAGTACAGTTCTGACTTTGTTTATTTTCGATCTTGCATGGGGTTGTAGTTTGGCTGAATCCGTAGCGAACATCATTGGATCTCTGAACATGATTTTCACATAATCACTGCTTTTTGATACAAGGATCTCTCTTTTTGGATCCAATGCAGCAAGGGGATCATTGTTGACACCGGTTCCCAGTGCATTTGCGATCTCGTTTGCCTGTTGGTCCATACTGTAGCCCACTGCACCACCTACAGCAGCGCCTAAAAGACCTCCTACAAGTGCACTTTTTGTATTATGACTGCCTGTATTATATCCGATCATTGAACCTGCCAGGGCACCGGCTGCCGCACCTGTCATTGTTCGGGAATTACTTGTATCTTGTACGAGTCCCGGTTCATTGTAGCATCCTGTAAGCATGAATGCAGCCAGGGCGGTAGTCAGTAGGGGTTTTGTAAAATTCATTTTTATCTCCATTATTAAATTCCCTGTATTTTAACATAGAAGTGTGAATTAAATGTGTTACTCTTTTACAGAAGTGATCTTTTCATGCCATTGCCAAAGGGTCTTTTCGAAACCTATCTGTTTTGTATCATAAAAGTGTAAGGGCTTGCTCAGGTAAGACTGTTTTACCCATCCGCCAAAATTGTGAGGGTAAATATAGCTTTTAGCATGTGTTTTGATATGGGAAGGAATAGGGTGTATCTCTCCTTCTTTGATGGCTTTCAGTGCTGAATTGATAGCCATATAGGCAGAATTTGACTTGGGAGAAGAGGCCAGATAGATCACCAGTTGAGAAAGTGAGATCCTGGCTTCAGGATAGCCTATATGTTTCACGATATTGAGTGTTGCACTTGCAAGATTGAGAGCAGGGGGGTTGGCATTGCCTATGTCTTCACTTGCCAGGATGGCTAAACGCCTTGCGATGAATTCTGCAGGTTCCCCTCCATCGACCAGCCGGGCCAGATAATAGACAGCCGCATCAATGTCTGAACCTCTGATACTTTTGATCATGGCAGAAGTGAGTTCATAATGGCTTTCACTTTCTGAAGAGCCGGCCTGCATGGCGTGGGGGCGTATCTGTTTGAGTATTGTAAGTGAAATAGGACTCTCTATCTCTTTGGCACTCTCAAGCAGGTTGAGCATAGCTCTGACATCACCCCCGGAAGAGAATACCAGATACTCTTTTGCATTCTCTTCTACGTTCAGTTCTTCCGCTGCTATGATCTTGTTCAGATAGGTTGTCATCTCTTTTTGAGAGACCGCTTCAAGCTGAAAGAGATGGGAACGTGAACGCATTGCGGCAGTCAGAGAGTAGTAAGGGTTCTCGGTAGAAGCCCCTATAATGAGAGCAGCATTGTTTTCCATGAATGGCAGAAGGACTTCCTGCTGATTTTTACTCAGCCTGTGTACTTCATCGATGAAAATAAGCGGTTTTTGTAGGGCATGGTTATATTCTTTAAAGATCTTTCGAAGGTCTTCTATCTTCAAGGAAGTAGCATTCATTTCATAAAAAGGTCGCTCCATTGTGCTGGCGATCACCCTTGCAAGGGTGGTCTTCCCGCAACCGGGAGGGCCATATAAGAAGATGTGGGGGAGGGTATTGTCTGCGATAATGAGTTTTCCTAGTACGGCATCCTTTCCTAAAAGATGGCTTTGGCCGATGATCTCATTTAAGCTTTGAGGACGGTATTTCAGTGCAAAATTCGCCAACTGTCAGTCTCTTTTTTTAAACTTTTTCTGATTTTCAGCTTTGTTTTTCTGATACTCTTTTTCACGAAGATTCTCTTCTTCCTGCTTTTTGGCATTGGCTTTATTTAAAACTTCTGCTGCAGCATTGGCTTTTCTTCGTTTCATGAATTGATGTACATCATCATACTCTCTTCGGGTGAAGAAACGTGTTTTATTGGTCGGCAGATTATTGAGGTCTATACCACCGAAAGAGACACGTTTCAAGTCCAGTACTTTGGCCTCAAAATGGGCAAAGAAACGTCTTAATTCTCTGTTCTTCCCTTCTGTGATGGTCACACGGAGTTTGGAAAAGCTCTTTCCTTCTCCCCGTATTTCAAAATGGGCAAAAGGGGCGAACTCCATAGAGAAGATCTTTGACTTTTCATGGGCACCGGCACGGGCATCATCCAGTACAAGACCTTCTTTCATTGCTGAGATCATCTCTTCTGTGACAGGTTTGTCTATTTTGAGGTTATAGGTACGGTCAAGTTTGCTCTCCATGAGTGCCGTAGCCACTTCTGCTGAGTCGGTGAGCAGTAAAATACCTTCGGAGGCATAGTCGAGCCTGCCTACCGGTACAAAATGCCTGAATTTCCCCGGAAGTTTATGGTAGATCGTGGTACGGCCTCTGTCATCTTTTTTGGTAACGAGTGTGCCTTTGGGTTTGTTGTAGACAACGATCGTGAGCTCAGAGCTTGGCTTGATCAGTTTCCCTTTGACGAATACTCTGTCTTCATCCTGGACATCGTAAGCGAAGTCATGGGTCGTTTTTTTATCAATACTGACTTCCCCTGCTTCTATAAGCTTGTCCGCATCTCGTCTCGAATATTTGCTGTTATGTGATATAAATTTGTTTAGTCTCATCTGTTTTTTCTTCTTTATTATTTGCGTTTAATACCGGCATTGATCAGATCGTGTATGTGTAGTACGCCGATGATCTCTTCCTTTTCATTGGTGATCGGTAAAAGTTGTATACGGTCATTTTCTATGATCTCCAGTGCTTCACTTGCCAGGAGTTCGGTGTTTTTGTAACTCTTCGGCTCTTTTGTTGCATAGGTGATCGCCAAATGCTCCATAGAGAAGCTGTCTGACATCAATGCACGTCTGAGGTCACCGTCACTTAAAAGAGCTGTAAATTTGCCATCTTGATCAATGATAAGTACGGTTCCAAGTTTTCCTTCACTCATGGTCACTACCGCTTCTTTCAAAGTGGTTTTTGTATCAATGATAGGTAAGTCTGCCGTTCTCATCAGGTCCTTGATCTTGATAAAAAGCTTTTTACCCAAAGAACCGCCGGGATGGAAAGAGGCAAAATCTTCTTTTTTAAATCCGCGCTTCTCCATCAGTGCGATGGCCAAGGCATCACCCAGTGCCATGGTCAGTGTGGTGGATGTCGTCGGTGCCGTATTGAGCGGGCAGGCCTCTTTTTCTACGGAAATATCCAAAAATACATCTGCATACCTTCCCAGGGATGACTCTTTTTGGCTGGTCAGTCCAATAAGAGGGATATCAAAACGTTTGATATGCGGCAGGATCTTTGTGAGCTCTTCACTTTCTCCGCTGCTGCTGATGGCCATCAGAATATCATTTTTGCCTATCATCCCCAGATCACCGTGAAGTGCATCCGTAGGGTGCAGGAAAAAAGAGGAAGTCCCTGTGCTGGCAAAAGTAGCGGCCATCTTTGCGCCTACAAGGCCGGATTTACCCACGCCGGTAATGATCAGTTTGCCCTGGGTCTGCAGTATGAGTTCTATGGCATCCAAAAAAGTATGGTCAAGACGTTCAGCTGCTCTGTTAAGCGCATCTGCCTCAATACGAAAAGTTTCTTGTGCAATTTTGATGAGATCCATAGTGCTGCTTTATGATTTGATTGTGAGATTATAGCATATTTCAAGAGGTTTGTCGGGGGATCATATCCCCGACAAAGAAGATTATCTTATACGATAAAGATCGTAGGGATGATAAGCGGGTATCTCTTCTTCGTTCTTACCACATGTTTACGGATCACAGATCTGATATCGTTTTCAATGATCCTGTGGTCCTTCAGTGCTTCCGGTTTCATATTAAGAAGGAATGTTTCAAGCAGGGTCTCTATCTCTTTGGCAAACTTTTTACTCTCTTTCTCTGCAACAAGACCATGTGTAGAGATGACGGGTTTACCAACCACTTTCTGGTTGCTTTGAGCGATCTGGGCAACCACATTGACGATACCGTCTTCTGCAAGTTTCTGTCTGTCAAGCACCACATCATTCTCGATCGTCATATTGTTCTGGTTATCAATATAAGTCTTACCGGTCTTAACTGTTTTGACCTTTTTGATGAATTTAGGTGTGATCTCTACCTGGTCTCCGTCACTCATCAATAAAATATTTCTCTTGTCCACACCACAAGAGATCGCAGTCTGTGCATGTTTCGCAATATGATTGTACTCCCCGTGGACAGGAAGGAAGAACTTCGGCTGAATCAGTCTCAGGATGAGCTTTTGCTCTTCCTGCCCGGCGTGACCTGATACGTGGATGTCTGCAAACTCTTTATATCTTACTGTGACACCGGCTTTAATAAGCAGGTTCATCAGTTTGGATACAGAGGCTTCATTTCCCGGGATCGCTGAAGCGGAGATGATCACGGTATCAGACGGTTTAAGTTTGATGTGTCTGTGTTCATCGGTCGCCATACGGTTCAGTGCAGCCATGGTCTCACCCTGTGAACCAGTGGTTACAATAAGTATTTCATTCTCGGAATACTTTGGTACTTCATGAACTTCAATAAAGTGTTTATCTTCAATATCAACAAAGCCAAGTGCTCTGTTGGTCTCGACGTTACGCTCCATAGAACGACCGATCACACAGATCTTTCTACCGTGTTTAACGCCTCTTTCCATCGCTTGGAAGATACGGTGAACATTGGAGGAGAAGGTTGACATGATCACTCTTCCTTTTGCAAGGTCAAAGAGCGTATCAAATGTCTTACCTACAACCATCTCACTCTTTGTGAATCCCGGGTTATGTGAGTTCGTTGAGTCAGAGAAGAGACACAATACCCCTTTTGATCCATAATAAGCATAACGCTGAAGGTCCATCGTATATCCGTCTACCGGGGTGTGGTCGATCTTAAAGTCGGCTGTATGTACAATGGTCCCTGCTGGTGTTTCAACAGCCAGTGAACAGGCATCGATGATGGAGTGGGTATTGTGCATCCACTCGACCTTTAAGTCGCCAATGTCATACTGCTTTCTTTTGGTGACAAAGTTAAAGTATTTTGTATCGGCTTTAAGCCCATGCTCATTAAATTTGTTTTCGATCATCGCCAGTGCGAGCGGTGTTCCGTAAATAGGGAACTTTAACTCTTTAAAGAGGTAAGGCATTGCACCGATGTGGTCTTCGTGACCGTGCGTAATGACGACAGCTTTGATCTTGTCTTTGATCGCATGCAGATAGGAGAAATCCGGTACCAGGATGTCTACCCCGTGCATGGTTTCATCCGGGAAAGACATACCCACATCGATAACGATCGCAGAGCTTTCTGTTTCAAGTACAGCCATGTTTCCGCCGATCTCACCAAGTCCGCCAAGCGGGGTAAATCTTATTTTACCTTTGCTCGCTATATCGATCTGTTTCCAAGGATTCATTCTTGCTTCCTGAACACGTTTGTTCTCTTCCATAGAAGCTCTCATCGCATCATTGACAGTAGTGACATTCTTTTTACGGCCTCTGCCTTTGTTCCCGCCACTTCTGTTTTGATTGTTGGGTTTGTTACCCTGTTTCTGATTTGGGTTTCTGTTTTGGCTGTTGTTATTATTGTTTCTGTTTTTATTCTGCTGAGGTTTTTTGTTTCCGTTTACCTCTTTCTCCTGCACATTCCCGTTTACTTCCCTGTTAGGGTTGGGCTTTCTATTAGGGTTATTAGGCTTCCTGTTTTGCGTCTGCCCTTGGGGTTTCTCACCCTGTTGTGTATTCTGTTGTGCATTTCTGTTTTGACTCTGGTTATTTTGTCTATGCGGGTTTGGTCTTCTCTCTCTGTTTTGTGGGTTATTGGGAGTTTTTTGCCCTTGATTTTGAGAGTTTTCGCTGTTTGGTTTGTTGCTTTCCATCTAAATTATCCTTTAATTCATTATATATGTGATGATAAATAGATGTCTCAGCTTCATGAGGTCGCAAATTGGGGTTTAAGTCCAGTTTTGCAAAGGTTTGATTGACCATATCTTTGGAAAAAGCGCCCATAAGATTTTTTGAGAGTTTTTTTCGTGGTTGCTGGAATGCAATCTTTAAAAACGATTCAAACTTCTCATCATCCCTGGTACGATCTTTTTCTATTAAAAGCACAGCCGAAGTGACGTTCGGGGGCGGAACAAATGCTTCGGGTTCTACCTCGAAACAGAGTGTTGCTTTCCCCACACTCGTCGCCAGAACCGAGAGAGCTGAAAACTCTTTCTGTTTTGCGACGGCCGCAAATTTGACGGCTACTTCTTTCTGAACCATTACCAGAATAGACCGGCAATGTTCATCTCTAAATGCTTTTAAAATGATATTGGTTGCAATATAATAGGGCAGGTTGGCGACCAGATGATAAGGTTCATCCAGCAGGCTTCCCGACTCCCAACGCTCAAGCACATCTCCGCAGCGCAATTCGAATGTCCCTTTGTGGATGGGTTCTTCAAATTCTGTTGCAAGATGCTCACATAATCTCTTATCAACCTCAAATGCTGTGACATTTCTAGCTTTTACAAGCTCTTTGGTTAAATCACCTAAGCCAGGCCCAATTTCCGCAACCTTCAGGTTGTCATTGGGCATCGCTTGGACGATTTTATGAAGATAGATATCATTCTTTAAAAAATTCTGGCCAAATTTCTTCGATGCAAATTCTGCCAAATTCTCAATTATCATACTATAATCTACCTTTATACTGGGTGCTAATCCCCTATTTGGGATAATTTTTGTATAATTCTACCATAAATTAACAATGAAACGAGTCGACTTTATGGATTATTTTGCAAAACGTATCATTCCCTGTCTTGATGTAGACAATGGGCGTGTGGTTAAAGGTGTGAACTTTGTAGGACTGCGTGATGCAGGAGACCCTGTAGAGGTAGCGTATCGCTATAACGAAGAGGGCGCTGATGAGATCACTTTTCTGGATATTGGTGCTACCCATGAAGGCAGAGACACCATTGTAGATGTGGTGAAGAAAGTGGCCAAAGAAGTGTTCATCCCTCTTACTGTCGGTGGTGGGATCCGTGAACTCTCCGATATCTATAATCTGCTCAATGTGGGATGTGATAAAGTCAGTATTAACTCAGCAGCGATCAAAAGACCAGACTTCATTGAAGAGAGTGCCAAACGTTTTGGTTCGCAGTGTATTGTTGTTGCGATTGATGCCAAGAAGGTCGCTGAGGGAAAGTGGCATATCTTTACCCATGGTGGACGGAAGGATACAGGTATAGATGCTTTGCTCTGGGCAAAAGAAGCTTACAATAGAGGTGCAGGCGAACTGCTTGTTACTTCTATGGATGCGGACGGTACAAAAGCCGGCTTTGACAACGAATTGAACAGAAAGATCGGTGAAGAGGTAAACATTCCTGTGATCGCCTCAGGCGGAGCAGGAACGATGAAGCACATTGAAGAAGCGTTCACTTTGGGAAATGCCGATGCAGCCTTGGCGGCTTCCATCTTTCACTTCAAAGAGATTGACATTATGGAATTAAAACGCTATCTTAGCGCCCAAAATATACCGGTAAGGACTTAATATGATC
>Ga0256834_1001288_pt1 | contig 17312 bp, 13 predicted proteins | sample 4281140metaG_FD_190536 | JGI IMG/M metagenome (GOLD analysis project Ga0256834, IMG submission 190536) | Hydrothermal vent microbial communities from East Pacific Rise, Pacific Ocean - 4281-140 | ecosystem: Environmental > Aquatic > Marine > Hydrothermal vents | place: Pacific Ocean: East...
TAATACGTCTCCTGTACAGATTTTACAAGGGCAAAGTCCGCAAGCGAAAACTTCACTGATATTTTCTGTCTTTGCATTAAGTGCGGCGGTGTTGTTATTAATGTGGATGCAAACACAAGATATAAAATTGAGTGTCACATTGTTGCTTGCTGTTTTGGTGGGTATTGCTCTTTTCTGGGTTATTGCATTATTAATGTTGCTTGTGATTCGTAAATTAGGTGAGCGTTTGCGTTTACCCAAAGCTAATCGACGTATGGCGTTGATGGTGGTTGTATTTGGCATTGGGCTGTTCAGTTTATTATTGCTGACTACGTTGCGGGGAGATTTGATTAATCGCTGGCAAGCAAGTTTGCCTGAGAGTGCGCCGAATCATTTCTTAATTAATATTCAACCCGATGAAGTAAAACCCTTGCAAGCATTATTGGCAAAAGATGGTATCGAAACACCGTTGTTCCCGATGGTGCTAGGGCGTTTAGTAAAAATTAACGAAAGAGTGGTATCAGAGGATGATTATGATACCGATCGTGCGAAGCGCTTGCTAATACGCGAATTTAATATGTCAGCAAATTCCAGCATGCCTGAGGGCAATAAAATTGTTAGTGGTGAATGGTTCGAAGAGAATGGATTGAAGGGTTTATCGGTAGAAGAGGGTATTGCCGAAACTTTACGCCTAAAAATGGGCGATACCATGACTTTTGATATTGCTGGTCAACAAGTTACCGAAAAAATAATCAGTTTACGAACAGTGAAATGGGACAGTATGCGCCCTAACTTTTTTGTAATGATGGCGCCCAAAGCATTTGATGATCAACCAAAAACATTCATCACCAGTATTCATCTGGGTGATGATGATAAGGCTGTGTTGCCCTCGGTGATTAAACAATTCCCGAGTGTGACGGATATAGATATAACGGCAATCATGACGCAAGTACGAGACTTAATTAATAAAGCCGCATTTGCTGTGCAAGCGATATTCTTATTCACCTTGGTTGCGGGTGTTGTGGTGTTATTTGCTGCATTGCAATCACAAAAAGCCATGCGCCGAAAAGAGATTGCGATATTAAAATCATTAGGTGCAAGTCGTGCGTATTTACGCCGTAGCCTGATTTTAGAGTTTGCCATGATTGGTGGGCTTGCAGGTTTATTAGCCAGTGTGCTGGCGTTAATAGTGGGGAATATCGCGGCTTCGCTACTGTTTGAGTTAAGTCCTGAGGTTAATATTAGTCTTATTGCCATGGGTACACTGCTTGGTGCTGTTTTGGTGGGCGCGGCTGGTTATCTTAATGTACGTGGTTTGTTGTCGGTTTTACCTGTTTCTTTGTTTAGGTAAGTCGCTGATAGTTACGTATAGATCAATAAGCTATACTGGATTAATGAATAGAGAGTAAATCATTAGGAGTTAATAAAATGAAATATGGATATACAATCGTCTATGTGGAGGATGTGTTGGCAACTGTTAAATTTTATGAAAAAGCCTTTGGGTTTGAGCGTGGTATGGTTTTTGAAGAGAATGGCATTGTTGACTATGCAGAGCTTAAATCAGGAGAAACAACCTTAGGTTTTGCATCTCATGCGACATTAGGGGAGATGAACTTTGCAGGGAAGTATCAAAAAATAACAAAGGATGGAGATCCTATTGGACTTGAATTAGTTTTTGTTGATGAAGATGTCGAAGCTGCTACAAATCATGCAGTGAAAAGTGGTGCGGAATTGATAGCCGCTCCAACAGAAAAGCCATGGGGACAAACCGTGAGTTATGTGCGCTCTATTGAGGGGACGCTTATCGAGATTTGTTCACCAATGTCAGGGTAATATGAAGTATTAGTTATTAAAGTATTATGTGTTTTGTCATGAATGCTTTGTTTAAATTATTGCCTAACTTAATACTTATCAGCTTATTTATATAATAGGAGCAAGCACAGTGAATGCCCAACCCTTAAAAGTAGGAGATCCCGCTCCAGACTTTACGTTAGTCGATCAAAACAATGAACCTCAAACTTTAAGTAATATGCGGGGGCAATGGGTGGTGATGTATTTTTACCCTAAAGATGAAACTCCAGGTTGTACCACCGAGGCATGTAGTTTTAGAGATAATATATTATCCCTAAGAGTAAAAAAGGCCGCAGTATGGGGGATTAGCGTGGATAACAGCAAAAGCCACGCTGAATTTTCAGAGAATCATAATTTACCGTTTACATTGTTAGCTGATACTGGCGGTAAAGTTGCTAAGCAATATGGATCATTATTAAACATGGTGATTTTTAAGGTTGCAAAGCGTCATAGTTTTATTATTGATCCAGAGGGGGAAATTGCTAAAATTTATCGTAATGTGAACCCTAAATCACACGTTGCTGAAATTCTTAAAGATTTAGAAGTGTTTCAAAATAATTAGATACTTTGTAGTTGTTTATATGGTGTTAATTTTGTCTTGGTTCTAGCGCTTCAACACAATATATTGTTAGTATTGCTGTGGTGCCTCCACCATGACGAGCTTTTAATTCTACGGTCCATCCATGCGAATCAGCTAATTGTTTAACAACAGCTAATCCAAGTCCGCTACCACCTGTGCCACTACCACGTGATTGTTCTAAACGATAAAAGGGCCGAAAGACTTCTTCTACCTTTTGCTTTGGGATGCCTGCTCCTCTATCTTCTATAATAACCGTGAGGGTTTTTCTTTCACATTTATAAAGTACGTTGACGGTTTTGCCATTCCCATAACGAATTGCATTTTCTAATATATTATTAACAATTCGCTTAAAGGCTAGAACTTGTAGATTAACTATACAGGGCTGTTTTCGTGACCAGTTGATTAGAATATTATTTTGTTGGTGATTATGGATAATGATTTCCAATTCTTCGGCAATATCAATATCTTCTTTATCTTCTTCGGCAAGTTCTGTTCCAATACTGAGTGATTCACTAATCAAGTAGTTGATTCTTTCAAGATCACTCTTAATGCTTTCCATTAGCTCTAGATCACCTCCATTATTAGGCAACATTTCTAAAGCAAGTTGAATTTGTGTTAATGGTGTACGTAGATCGTGGGCAATACCTGCCAATAAGGTGGTGCGATTAGCAAGAAGCTCTTTCACCTGTTTATTCATACGATTAAAAGTACGTGCTAGTGTTTTTAATTCTTCAGGGCCGTCCTCTTTAATGGGTTTAGGCCAATGCCCTTTGCCAATATCATGCGCGGCATGATAAAGCCGCTCAACAGGAATTGTAAGACGACGTGTGAGCACAATAGCAGTAACTAGTATTAGGAAAAATCCTGCCAACATAACAAGCATTAAAGCAAGAGGAGGACGCACACCGATTCGCTCTCGCTGAAAACCAATACGAACTACTTGCCCATGAGAAGAAATATCAACCCAGAACCATTCTACTCCTTGTTCGTCTCGGCTTTGCATCAAATAAACCTCTGAACCTTGGTGTTTTTTTATAGCTTGCTCAAGAAAGAATATATAAGGGAGCAAGCTATTAGATTTTGAAAGTGTTTGTTCTACAGGTTTAACAATTAATTGATGCTTTGCTAACATCTCCTTGGCAAATTGTGGATGACTGTCATTATCTAGAAAACTCCAACGTTCTGCGGAGTGAGTCATTATATTAGCAAGATCATCTGCTGCTCTTTGCCCCAAAGGTACAACCATATACCAAGCTAAAATACTCACTGTAAATAGTAAAAAACCGATAGAAATAACGGCTATGGTCGATAGCGTTTTCCAGAATAGCGTTTGGCGATTAAACAGGGTTTAGCCCTCAGGAGAAAATAGATAACCTGCGCCCCATATTGTGCGTAGATAAAGAGGACTCCCAGGGTCATCCTCAATTTTTTTACGTAAACGTCCGACACAAATATCAATACTTCTATCCATAGAAGATCGCTCATAGCCCTTGGTTAGCTGAATAATTTTATCTCTACTTAATACGCGATCAGGGTGCTCAAGAAATAACCGCAATAATGTGTATTCCCCTGTTGAAAGCGGTATTTCTTCATCATTTTTAGTAAGTTTATGGTTAGCTATATTCAAATAATAAGAACCAAAATTGAAACTTTCTTCATTGTCTTGCTCTGATGTATTTGAAGATGCCAAGCTTCGCCTTAATACTGAACGAATTCTTGCTAGTAATTCTCTAGGGCTAAAAGGTTTTGCTAAGTAATCATCTGCGCCTACTTCAAGGCCAACAATACGGTCAACTTCATCACCTCTGGCAGATAGCATGATGATAGGCTGGTTATTATTAAGGCTTTGCAATCGACTGGTGATTGCTAAACCATTTTCGCCTGGAAGCATCAAATCCATAATAATCAAATCAACCTTGTTTTTTGCAAGATAGTTATCCATAGCGTGTCCATCTTCAACCGTTGCAACAGTAAAGCCCTCTCTCGAAAGATACTTTTCTAGTAAATCTCTTAGCTTGGCTTCATCGTCAACTACTAGTATATGTTGATTCTTCATGTTCATAAGCGATTGATACAATTGGGATACATTTTGTTACTAACTAATACAGTTTAGCGGGACTCTTGATATATTTAGATTGCATAATCACATGGTACAAGCATGAATACAATGGAGGAAATATCATGGTTAGAAGTAAAAGGCTGAAAAGAACGACAATTGTGGGAGTATCTCTTGTTGCATTATTACCCCTTAGTGCAATGGCAACCAATGGCATATTCCCGATGGGAAATGGAATCGTCGCACAAGGTATGGGTGGCGCAGGTATTGCAAATGCAGGAGACACAATCTCCGCAGCAGATAATCCTGCTTTAGCATCTAAAGTATCAAACTCTTGGGCGGCAGGATTAACCATATTTAACCCAAATCGTTCTGCAAATGTAGGAGCTGGTTACGTTGATAGTGGTAGCAACTACTTCCCTGTTCCACAGGCTGGCCGTATTAAGAAGATAAATGAAAGGCTTTCTGTCGGTATTGTATCAACGGCAATGGGTGGAATGAATACAGATTATCCAACTACACTTTTTGGTACACCTACAAATGTAGGCCAAAACCTCATGGGGGTTATCATATCTCCAACTGTAGCTTTTAAAGTATCAAACAAAGTATCTGTTGGTGCCTCTGCAATGATTGGTTATGAATCATTAAAGACAGAGGGGCCAGGAGCAGGAGGACTACCAGGAAATGCTAAAGATTCAGCTTTTGGTTTGGGCTTAAAAGTGGGTTTAACCGCTGATGTCACGCCTACCACTACACTTGGTTTTGTTGCTCAAACAAAGCTAGATATGAAAGAAATGGCTGATCACTGTGCAGGTATGTTTAACGCTGCAACAGATTGTTCGCTAGATTTACCTACTGTAGTTGGTGTTGGTATTAGTACACAATTATCAAAAAAAGTTAAGTTTGTAGGTGATGTTCAACGAATCTATTGGGAAGGTGTCCCAATATTTGACGAGCTATTTGGTTGGAAGGATCAAACAGTCACTAAAGTTGGAGTGGAATATCAGGTTTCTGATAATTTAGCATTACGAGCTGGATATAATCATGGGAAATCTCCTATCCCCGTATCAAATACAAACAGAGCGGTTCTAGCTCCTGCTGTCGTAGAAGATCATATTAGTGTTGGATTTTCTAAGAAAATGGGGAAAGGTATGCTTTCAGCTTACTACGCACGAACCTTAGAAAATGAGCAAAAGATGAATAATGTTCCTGCTCTACCCGCTGTAAAAATGGACCAGAATGCATTAGGTATAGGTTACTCCGTCAGCTTCTAATATAAAGAGAAATGAATGCCTGTTTTTTACAGATATTTTTAATAAAAATATATTATATATTGAGGTCAAAATAAATGAAAAAATCACTACAGAAAATTACTTTCATATTAATGACGGGTGCTCTGTTTAGTAGCACTGCTATAGCAGCAGAGCCTGATCCCGCTAGAATGAAAGAAGTGAAAAAAATCGTAATGCACCAAGTTAGCATGATGAAACCTGAGTTGCAGAAAAAAGTAAAAGCACTTTCACCAGATACACAAAAAGCGCTAATGAAAATACTAAGCCAGCATACTCGTTATAGTGATGAAATTACTTTGCGCCAAGTCATGCATGAAGTATTGTCAGATTATCAAAGTATTGCCACAGGCATAATGACTGATAACCCAGTACAAGCTGCTGCAAGTGCACGTCGCTTAGCAAATCATCGTATACCAGCTGGTGGATTACTACCTTATCTTGGTTTAGATAACATTAATGATGCTAAATTAGCAGTGCTAGGAACCTTTAATGATAGTGTAGAAGGCGAGGCACTAAAATTAGCCAAAGCTGCAGAGTCTGGAGATATGAGTGCAGCAGCTATACATTTTGGGAAAATAAGCAGTGGCTGTATTGCTTGTCACCAAGTATTTCGTGGCAAACCAGGAGTATCCAATTTACTACGTTAAAGTTTAGTTTATTAACTTCAATAAAGCCTTGCTCATAGCTAGGCTTTATTGACTTTGTACCTCAGAGACCTCATGAATAACTTATCATTAAATAAAGATGAAAAAAAATACAAAAGTCTATTGAAGTACAGAAATAATATCGGCATAATACGCCCCTGTTTTTAAAATGCCCCCTCTGGGTAATTCGGAGAGAAAAGTTTTGCCAAATATTGCATCAGCTAAAAAACGCGCACGTACTTCAGAAGCACGTCGTCAACATAACAAACACATTCGTTCGGGAATGCGCACACAGGTTAAAGCAGTAGTTTATGCACTTGATGCTGGTGATAAAGATGCCGCAACTGCAGCATACAAGCTAGCAGTACCTGCATTAGATGCGAGTGTATCGAAAGGTATTCTTCACAAGAATAAAGCAGCAAGACAAAAAAGTCGTTTGAATGCACGTATTCAGGCAATGTAATTGCTGATTGCGAAAGCATAGAATTTTAAAAGCCAGCTTATTGCTGGCTTTTTTATTGCCTATTTTTTAGTAGATGCTGTTTTGAAAGGAGCAATAGAGAAAAAATCAGGGTGGAGAAAAGATACACCCTGAGCTTTGTCCATAGTTTCCAACCGTTAATGCCAATAAAAATAAGTTGTAACTCATGGTTGTGAGAAAGTTGTCCCTTATTCTATCGGGATAGACTAGTGCTTCATACGTTCGTAAGGAAAACGATTAATCTACTAACGGACTGGCTTATTGCCTCTGCGGGAATAGCATTAATTTTATGGTTTGGTTTTACCTTGCCAAGTTTTTCATTATCAGACAAAAGTGAGAAAGCAAGCTCACTAAATATTAAACAGGATGATCTAAAAAATCATGTAGAACTCTTATCAAATTACTATGCTCCACGTACCGTTGAATTTGGTAACTTAAATGCTACTGCTAACTATATTCATGGTGAGTTTTCAAAATATGGCGATGCCCGCTATCAACCTTATTGGACATTAAGCTCCCGTTATAAAAATGTCATATTAACGCTAGGTCCAAAAACAGAAAAAATATTAATATTAGGCGCACATTACGATGCTAAAAATGATTCTTTAGATATTGATGGTAATGCCAGCGGTATTGCCACTTTAATTGAGTTGGCTCACCAGCTTTCAAAAAATAAAGAAAAGCTCACTATCGGTGTGCAGCTAGTGGCTTATCCATTATCACAAAAAAAATCAGTAATCACTGAAAACATGGGGAGTTATCAACATGCAAGGCAACTCTTTGAAACAGGTAAGTCAGTAAAGTTAATGTTATCTTTGGATGGTGTTGGTAGTTTTAGTGATACTAAAAAAAGTCAAAAATATCCTTACAAATTTTTACACTATGTTTATCCCAGCAAAGGGAATTACATCAGCCTGGTGGGCCGTCTTCAAGACTATTCTGAAATAATGACACTTAAAGCAAGTTTTAAACAAGCTTCAAAGTTACCTTTGTACTCTTTCAGTTTACCAAAGAGTTATTATCCAACAAACTCTCAAGATCATTTAAATTATCAACGCCACGGCTACCCTGCAATGGTAATTACCGATACAGCGGAATATCGTGACCTAAAAAATAGTGAAAAATCGGTGGCCGAGAGACTCGATTACGAAAAAATGGCGCTGTTAGTTCAAGGTTTGTATCAAGTAGTGATGAATAATGAATCAAAACCGTTATCACAAGGTATAAACTTAGTTCAGAGGCCTCTTAATCAGGACTTCCTTAAGGATTCTTTGTTAAAAACGGATGAAATTTACTGAATTCATATACCACCCCCCCTGTTTTTCGATGTTTTGTATCTCAAAAGGCTAGTTTTTAATATACAAAACATCGAAAAACAGGGGGGGTGACAAGAAAAACATATCTGATTTTCAATAAATTAAGCTCTTTTTATTCATTAGTTCTCCTTGCTAAAAGTGTTTATAATTAAATCCATGTTTACACCTCAAGATATTCAGGAAATAGAAAAAACGCTAAAAGCCTTTCCTGTGGGTTCTCAAATATCAGTTGCTAAAGTTGAGCATGGTGATGTTTCTTATCACGGTATAATTAAATCAAAAAATAAAATAATAACTATTGATAATCAACACGCGATTTTTGAAGTTGGTTCAATTACAAAACTATTTACATCCACGGTATTAGCACAAATGTCTCTTGAGAAAATCATTAGCCTAGATGATGCTATTGATGAAGAACTAGGGTTTACTTTAAAAAATAATGCCACTATTAGCTACAAAGAATTAGCTACTCATAGCTCAGGTTTACCAGGTTTACCTTTAAAGCTTATTTGGTCTGCAATTTTTAACAGCAAAACAAACCCTTATAAAGATTATAGTGAAGATAAATTGCTCGATTATTTGAAAAACAATCTAAAATTAAAGAAAAAGGGAAAGCAAAAATATTCAAACCTAGGTGTTGGATTACTTGGTTATTTATTAACAAAAATAGCCAATAAATCCTACCAAGAGCTATTGAAACAAAGAATATTTATACCACTAGAAATGTTTGAATCCACGACAATAAAAACAGAGGTAAAACAAAACTTAGTCATCGGTTTAAATAAAAAGGGTAAGCCCACCAATAACTGGGATTTTGATGCCTTGGCAGGTGCGGGCGCGGTATTATCTTCTACTTATGATCTATCAAAATTTGTGCTTGCAAACCTTGAAGGTAAAGATGCAGCCTTTAATTTACAACAACAATGCTTCTATAAAAAAGCTAAAAACCGAATGGGCTTAGGCTGGTTTATACTCAAAAAAACCTTAAAAAATATAGATGTTGCTTATTTTCATAATGGTGGAACAGGAGGTTATCGTTCATCAATGGTTGTTAACTTTGAGAAAAATACAGGTATCGTTGTATTGTCAAATATATCAGGCCTATATGCTATAAAAGGAGGAAAAATTGATAACTTAGCATTTAGCCTTTTAGAAAATATGACATAGTTTGTCAGTAAACTTTAAAGTGCATTTTTAGCCTCAAGTAACGCATGCATGGGTCCACCTCTAAACGGTGCAAAGCCTGTTCCAAATATTACACCAGCATCCAATAGGTCGCTATCTTCTACAATATTCTCATCCAAACAACTTTTTGCTTCGGCTAAGAGTTTTTCTATCATGCGTTTTTGTACTTTGTGTCTATCACCTGTCCATGGTTTGCTGTCTGGTTTAACTTTTTTATCTTTCTTCCAAGCATAAAAACCTTGTCCTGATTTTTTACCTAGTCTGCCGCTCTCTACTTCCTTGTCCAAAGTATCTGGCAGGGTTACGCCTACGGTGTCTGCTAAAATTTTTCCTACGTGTAAGCAAATATCTAACCCTACGGTATCGGCTAGTTCTAATGGTCCCATTGGCATTCCGTAATCTACGGCAGCTTTATCAACAACAGTAGCTGGTACGCCTTCTTGATAAAGCATTACGCCTTCTAAAATATAAGGCATGAGTATTCGATTGATTAAGAAGCCTGGCGAGCTTTTAACAGGCAATGGTAATTTGTTGATGTGCGCACCGAATGATTGTACCAATGCGACCACTTTAGGATCAGTTTGATCAGGTGTTTGTACAATCTCTAACAAGGGCATTTTGAATACAGGATTAAAGAAATGTAGTCCTACCAAACGCTCTGGTTTTTTCATTATCTCGGCAATTTCATGGAGGGGAATGCTGGATGTATTGGTTGCGATAATTGCTGTCTTCTTAGCTTTTTCCTCTACCTCTTTGAAAATAGATTGCTTGGCTTCTAAATTTTCAAAAATGGCTTCAATAATCACATCGGCTTTTGCAATGCCATGCCCGTGTAGATCAGGGATGAGGTTGTCTTGCGCTTGCATAATACGTACTTTATCTTTTCTAAAGCGACGTTTAAAGCCAGTGTTGGCTCTGCCAACAACGCGCCCGAGTGCCTCGGTGTTCATATCTTGAATGGTCACGCGCAAGCCTTGCATGGCGCACCACGCGGCAATGTCTCCGCCCATTACACCACCACCGATAACGTGAACGTGTTTTGGAGTGAAGAGTTTTTTATCGCCGAGTGCCTTGAGTCTGTTCTGTAAAAAGAAAACACGCACCAAGTTTTGCGCAGTATCAGTTGAAACTAATGTGGCAACTGAGTGTGCCTCTGCCTCAAACATTTCATCACTTTGACTGCCGTGCATTTCCCAAATATTGATTAAGGCATAAGGCGCAGGGTAATGTTCTTGCTTGGCTTTTGATGCGACTTGTTTACGCATCTGCATCGCAATAATTTTGCGCATGGGTGAAGATTCTAAAAGCTTTGCTGATTTTGGCGATTGGTGCTTTGCTGGCTTGCGTAAAATGGTTTGTATCGCGGTAGATTTTAATTGTCTTAGCGGTACACAATAATCGGTTAAGCCCATTTTTTTGGCTTGGCGTGGTAATAAATTACGCCCCGTTAGCATAATCGGCATGGCTTTAAGCACACCCACACGCCTGATTGAACGTACTGTGCCACCAAACCCTGGGTGAATACCTAGTTGAATTTCAGGGAGTGATAGTTTTGTTGAAGGTGCATCGTCAGTAATAATATAATCGCATGAAAGGGCTATTTCTAATCCACCACCCATGCAAAACCCTTCGACCATTGCCAAAGTAGGGAAGGGTAAATCTTCAATTTTTTGGCATAGAGCCTGACCCATATGAATAAACTTAAGCGCTAATTCCCGATCACTTTCGCTATCCGTCATGCCTTCAAACTTTTTAACATCAGCACCAGCGATAAAGCCACTGTCTTTGCCGGAACTAATAATCATGCCTTTAGGGTTTGACGAGCTTGAAGATGTTATTTCATTAATGGCAGAGTTCATTTCTTCAATTAATTCTGGGCCGATTACATTGGCCGCTTCGCCTTTAACGTCGAGTATTAACCATGCGATATTATTTTTATCAGTAGAGTGAGTGAGATGTTGGAATGTGTTTGTTGTATTAGTCATTTACACAGCCTCCACTAGCATTGCGCCGCCTTGACCACCACCAATACAGAGTGTGGCGATGCCTTTTTGTGCCTTTTCGCGTTGAAGCGTGTGCGCCATGTGAAGCACAATGCGCGCACCACTTGAACCTACAGGATGCCCGAGTGCAATCGCACCACCATCAATATTGAGTTTATCGTTGGAGATTTCACCCACCGCTTGTTTAAGCCCTAGCTCATTGGTGCAATATTCTTCATCATTGAGTGCAATAACGCAGGCTTGCACTTGTGCGGCAAAGGCTTCGTTGATTTCCCAATAATCGATATTATCCATAATTAAATGATGTGATTTTAAAGTTTCTGCAATTGCGTGTGCAGGGCCTAAACCCATTTCAGCTGGATCTAATCCTGCCCATTGTGCAGGGTTGAGTTTGGCGATGGGTTTAAGCTTATGCTTCTTTATTGCTTCTTCGCTAGCAAGAATAAGACTGCTTGCCCCATCGGTAATTTGTGAGCTATTGGCGGGTGTGACTTTGCCGTAGGGTCTATCGAAGAATGGTTTTAACTTTGCTAGTTTCTCTACAGAGCTATCAGGGCGAACGCCATCATCTTCGCTAAAGATTTTACCTTTTGCTCCGTAGAGTGGCACGATTTCATCCAGCTTTCCTGCTTTCATTGACTCGGTCAAACGTAGATGACTTTGTACCGAATATTCATCCATTTCTTCACGCGTGATGCCAAAACGGTAGGCAAGATTTTCGGCTGTTTGCCCCATATTTAGTCCAACAACAGGGTCGGTTAGCCCACGCATAAGCGCAATGATTGGAGCAAAGTAGCGACCTTTTAAACTGGCGATAGCTTTAGCTTTTGCGATGGGTGATTTAGCACGATTAAATTTAGCTAACCAATGCACCATGTCTTCTCTTAGTAATAGAGGTGCTCGGCTCATTGAATCAACACCGCCACACAATACAAGGTCAGAATAGCCGTGTGCAATATTTCGCACGCCGTTATCAATGGCTTGTAAGCCTGACGCACAATTTCGTTGTACGGTATGTGCTGTTAACTTATCGCCACCGCCAATTCGTAATGCAATGATGCGCGCGATATTCGCTTCATCGGCGCTGGGCATCATACAACCGTAGATCACTTCGTCTAAATCACTGGCTTCAAAAGGCTGGCGTAACATAAGAGGATTTGTTGCACCCAAGGCGAGATCAATCGCGCTAAATAAGCCCGGTTTACCACGTGCTTTTAAGAAAGGTGTGCGTGCGCCATCAACTAAATAGACAGGGCGGACATTTTGGGTTGTTGAGCTTTTAGCCACGTTTAAATTCCTCTTCGGTAAAGTCATCGACTCTGATTGCTTCGCGCATGGCGGTCCAGTTTTCGAGTAGTTGTTTGCCTTCATCTTCTGTAATGAGCTGTTTGTTTACGGCTTCTTCAATACGTTCGGTATGCATTCTGGCTGTAAGCTTGCCACCTTTGACCATTTTCTTAAACTTCTTTTCAATCTTTGCTGTTTTAATTGCAATATTAAAGGCATGTTCGATTCTACCCATACCGTCGTTAGGATCATCGGTAACATAAACACCTTCGGTGAGGCGATCACGCGTAGCAGAGGGCGATAGCGCAAGTTGAGCCACTTGATGAATAAGTTTGTCAGACGGAGGAGAGTATGGTTTTCCGAATGGGAACATCAAGAATCTCATGCTTTTTGCCACCAGACTAAAGGGTAGGTTGTAAAAAACGGCGAGCATTGCCTGTTGTGCATCGTGAATGGTTGATTGACAGGCATAATGTAATAAAGGCAGGTCTGATTCTGGCTCTCCCTGATCTTCAAAATGTTTGAGTGTTGCAGAGCATAAATACATATTGGCAAGAATATCGGCAAAGCGACCTGATAACCTTTCTTTGCGTTTTAAATTTCCACCAAGTGTGAGTAATGCATAGTCGGTGAGTAGGGCAAAGCCTGCACTAAGTCGTGTGAGGCTACGGTAATATTTTCTGGTCAGTGGCGTACCCGGGGATTCGAAAGTTGCATTGGTAAAACCAAACCAAACACTGCGAGATAAGTTACTAATCACAAAACCAATATGTGCGAATAGGGCGTTATCAAGTCCAACTAAATCATCATCCTGCGTTGCATTCATCTCTTTTAAAATATAAGGATGACAGCGAATTGCGCCTTGCCCAAATACGATCAATGTACGTGTGAGAATATTCGCACCTTCAACGGTAATTGCTACGGGTACAGCTTGATAGCCACGTCCTAAATAGTTTGAGGGGCCAAGGCAAATCGCTGAGCCACCCTGAATATCCATCGCGTGATTAGCTATTTTTCGTAATCGTTCGGTGAGTTGATATTTGAGCAGAGCAGTGACAACAGCGGGGCGTTGTCCGTGATCAAGAGCAGTCGTTGTTAGTTTGCGTGCCGCATCCATCAAATAGGTATTACCCAATATTTCAGCCATTGGCTCTTCGATACCTTCAAACTGACCAATAGGCATTCCAAACTGTTTGCGAACACGCGCGTAAGCGCCTGTATAACGCGTAACTACTTTAGCTGCACCAACAGAAAGTGCAGGTAATGAAATTCCTCTACCTTCACCTAAACATTCAACCAGCATACGCCAGCCTTTTCCCACATTATCAACGCCGCCAATCAACCAATCCATCGGGATGAAAACATCCTTTCCCCAGTTTGGGCCATTTTGGAAAGGGTTGTTAAGTGTGAAGTGACGTTTGCCAATATCAATACCAGGAGTATTGGTTGGGATTAATGCTACGGTGATGCCGATAAGGTCACCATCGCGTTCAATGTCATTACAAGCTTCTTTGCTACTAAAAACATCTTCAGTTAGTAATTCATCAGGGTCATACAGCTGGAAAGCTAAGCCGAGTAGTGAAGCAACAGGCGCAAGCGTAATGTAGCGTTTCTCCCAGTTTAGTCTAATTCCTAATACGTCTTTCTCGCCTTCAAAATCTGCTCGGCAAACAATACCCACATCAGGGATTGAGCCTGCATCGCTACCAGCTTCTGGACCCGTAAGTGCAAAACAAGGAATATCTTTACCAATAGCAAGGCGTGGTAGATAAAAATCTTTTTGATCTTTTGTGCCGTACTTCATTAGCAATTCACCAGGGCCTAATGAGTTAGGCACCATAATGGTGACGGCAGCGGTGTTGCTTCGCCCTGAAACTTTCATGACGACTTGTGAGTGAGCGAGCGCAGAGAAACCATGCCCACCATATTCTTTTGGGATAATCATGCCGAAGAAGCGTTCTTGTTTTAGATAATCCCAAATAAACGGTGGTAAATCTTGAAGCTTATGGGTGATTTGCCAATCATCTAGCATTCCACAAAGGTCTTCAACAGGACCATCGATAAAAGCCTGTTCATCTTTTGTGAGTTTGCCTGATGATAAATCGCGAAGGCGTGTCCAATCTGGTTTTCCCGAAAAAAGTTCTGCATCCCACCAGACGTTTCCGCCATCCAATGCTTCTTGCTCGGTACGAGATATTTGTGGCAGGTTTGCTTTGAGCAGGCTCATGGCAGGCTTGCTGATAAATTGTTGTCTAATATCGGGAAGGTTAATAACTGTGATGATGAGCAATAATGGTAGCCATAAAATCCACATCCATCCGCTTACGCCACCTGCGAATAGACTGATTACCAGCCATGCACCGATCAACCATGTAGATTGGGTGAGAGACAGTCGCAAATAACCGGCTATGCCAATAATGATAATGAGTAATAATAACCAGAGCATTTTTCTGTCCTTTTCTAGTTTAAGGCTAGAATTATTTTAAATTGGTCCGTTGGTAAGCGGTATGAGCTTCTGCGGGTTTATCTTTTTTCTTACTGAGTGAGTTGAGTATACTAGTTGCGTTTATCGCAATACTTTCTGCTATTTTCTTCGCAGATTCTACAGTTGTATTTTCAGTTTTATTTTCTTTAAAATTTCCCTCAGGGGCTTCATCCGTCCAAGGCAAATTGCGATAACTGTCCTTCATGGATAATGGCCAAGCAGGGAATTTTAAAATAGTAAAATAGGGCGAATAGTCAAAATCAGTTGGAACAAATAAACGAAAATTACGTCGATGAAACTTCAATTGGTCTTTTCTATCTGTTTTTACAATGGGTAGCATGGGATAGTCTACACTATGAAAGCATCTTGCAATCATGCTTGAGCAAATAATATTAGTGGGCTGTCCTGCATTGTGTTGAAATAATGAAGAGCGCCAGCTACGAGGTAAAATACCGTAGGGAAACATGAAGCGTGCAAGGTCAAGTATCTGACGTATATCGTATTTCATACCTAAATGTTCGGTTGCAAACCTTACCACTTTATTTTGATCTTCTTCAATTAATGCATCGGGGCGACATACTCTAAGATTATATTCGGTGTAATCGGTTAAAGGGCTAATGATCGTACCAAAGCCTAAAAGTGATTCTATAATTAAGGGCTTGTCAGGGTCACCATCGTAATGTTTTTTAACTCGTGCCAATGCAGTAGGGTCAGTAATATCAGCCATGCGACCAATGTATAAACCCGCGTGTGTCCAAGGGGATAGGGTGATGATTTTAATGACTTCGCCTACTCTTGAACGACCTTCAAATAAAACAACATCGGAAGGGCGCAACTCACCAATCATGTGATCAAAGTTGTTGATTGCTTGCATATCACGATTACTTTTAGGTATATCGTTTAGCCAATCAACGACTGTTTGCCAAATCCAATCGCGCGCGTTTTTTAACACAATACATCCTTATTTCTAGTATTTTAAGTTTAGTATAAGAACGTGAAAGTGTTTGTTTTAGATCATAATGTTTTTTAACAATAAGTATTGGAATCCAGTATTTTTGAATAGAATGAAATTATATTTCAAAAATGTTTGACATTAGTAAATTAGCATATTATTATATAACCATATTCAGTTCGAAAGGGCTGAATGATACTCCATCCTCCTTTGGTGGTATTATTTATGCAACTCACTTGAGTTGCATTTTTTTTTTGCTTTTGTAACCCCTATATGGGCAAGAAAGTATGCCAACAGTCGCGAAGCGGCAGTAGGTAGCGGTGACTCTTGCACTCAGCTATTCAGTCTCAAATCTACGGATAGCAGAAGAACTACCAAACCCCTATTATGGGCAAGAAAGTATGCCAACAGTCGCGAAGCGGCAGTAGGTAGCGGTAACTCTTGCACTCAGCTATTCAATCTCAAACCTACGGATAGCAGAAGAACTACCAAACCCCTATATGGGCAAGAAAGTATGCCGACAGGCACGAAGCGGTAGTCGGTAGCGGTGACTCTTGCACTTAGTTATTCATTCTCAAATCTACGGATAGTAGAAAAACTCTCACTATTCTTTGTTATCCCACCCCCCCCCTGTTTTTCGACGTTTTATACGCGAATTACTAATGATTTTACGTATAAAACATCGAAAAACAGGGGGGGGTGACTTGTAAAAACAGGCTTTTTTATAAGTCATCCTCTAGGCTGACACATTAAAATATGACTAATAATCAACAAGTTATTAGTTTCTACTTAAATAGTGCGATACACCAATGATAAAAGCCGACACTCGTCATGCTGCCAAATGCCAGTATCCATCTATGCGTCTCCACTTTTGCAAACATGGATTGTGGCATTCGTCACAATGATGGGGAGGAATAGAAGTCTGTATTAATACCTAATGAAATTATAGTTCTTGATATAATATTTTATTTGATGGTAGTTTTTAAAGTGTTTGCCCTAGGGAGAAACTGATTAAGTCCAATTATTTTTATCGAAGCTAAATTCTAATCGACTTAATCAGTCTCTCCCTAGGATGGGATACAAAAAATTGTAAAAATCATTTTTTACGCCTAGAAAATGGGATTTGCTGAATAACTAAGCCCATAATAATCAGCATTAATCCAATAAATGTTCCTGCGACGATATGTTCTCCTAGAATGAA
>Ga0256834_1001289_pt1 | contig 17305 bp, 16 predicted proteins | sample 4281140metaG_FD_190536 | JGI IMG/M metagenome (GOLD analysis project Ga0256834, IMG submission 190536) | Hydrothermal vent microbial communities from East Pacific Rise, Pacific Ocean - 4281-140 | ecosystem: Environmental > Aquatic > Marine > Hydrothermal vents | place: Pacific Ocean: East...
GTTAGATATAAAGAAGAAAATTTGTGGATTTAGATAAGAAATATTTTATTGCAGGTAAAGAATTTATTGCTCCAGCACTAGAGAGCGGGCTTTATGTTGTGTCCACCCCAATTGGCAATCTAAAAGATGTTAGCATAAGATCGCTAGAAATATTAAGTGCATGTGATTTGATTTATTGCGAAGATACTCGAACAAGTGCTAAATTACTCAATCATTATGGTATTAAAACTAAAAAAGCCCCTCTACACGATCATAATGAAAAATCAAAAATTGACTCGCTATTAAAACGCTTAGGTGAAAATCAAGCAATCGCAATAATATCAGACGCTGGTACGCCGCTTATTAGCGATCCGGGTTTTTTTTCTACTCGTGCAGTGCAAGAAGCAGGCTTTAGTATTTTTGCCGCACCAGGGGCAAGCGCAATTTTAGCAGCTTTAACAATCAGCGCAATTCCTGCAGATAAATTCAGCTTTTTTGGATTTTTGCCAACAAAAGCAGGCGCAAAAACTAATGCCCTAGAAAAACTAAAAAACTGGCCGCAAACTTTGATTTTTTATGAATCCCCTCGTCGATTAGCCGCAACAATAAAATTGTTAAGTGAGATATTTGGAGAGAAACGTAAAGCATTCATTGCGCTTGAGTTGACTAAAAAATTTGAGCGATCAATGCGTGGAGATTTATCAGAATTAAGTGATTTATTACAAGATAAACAAATAAAAGGTGAGGCAGTAATAATTGTTGCTGGTGCTGAGGAGGAAATTTTAGATGAAAATATCTGGCATTTAGAATTAGAAAACGCCCTTATTTCAATGTCACTAAAAACCGCAGTAAACGAAATAACTAATAAATATTCACTAAAACGCAAACAGGTTTATGATGAAGCGCTTAAAATTAAAAAGAACAAAAGCTGAGCGTTTTGGCAAACGAGGCGAGTTATGGGCATCACTATTTTTGCGGCTTAAATTTTATCAAATTTTACAGAAAAATTATAAAACCTCAGTTGGTGAAATTGATATAATTGCCAAGAGAGCTAACAGCATTATTTTTATTGAGGTTAAAACCCGAGCAAAAAAAACCTATCTTGGGCAGGCATTAGAGGCGGTGAACAAACGCCGAATTTCAAAAGCAGCAAATTTTTATCTAGCAAAAAATCCACATTTAGCAGATTATAATTTTAGATTCGATGTAATTTTCCTTGCACCAAACGCTTTGCCATACCATATCAAAGGTGCGTTCGATAATTTGGAGTAAAAAAATGCCGCTTAAAATAGCTATGCAAATGGATTTAATTGAAAATATAGATCCAAGTGGTGACTCCTCGTTTGCCTTAATGTTAGAGGCGCAAAATCGAGGGTATGAAATAAGCTATTATACCCCAGATACAATTTCGCTTAGAGATAATATTTTAAGCGCTAATGTTGCAAAAGTTGAAGTGTTTGATAAAAAAAAAGGCGATCATTTTAAGTTAGGGCAATTTGAGCGAGTAAATTTAGCCACTTTTGACGTGATTCATATGCGTCAAGACCCACCCTTTGATATGAATTATATCACCTACACTCATTTATTAGAAAGACTGCACCCAAAAACCTTGGTAGTAAACCCACCCTTTGATGTAAGGAACGCTCCCGAGAAAATTTTGGTCACAGAGTTTTCTGATTTAATGCCACCAACCATGATTACACGTGATCGAGCAGAAATTAATGATTTCAGAAAACAGCATGGTGATATTATTATCAAGCCGCTTTATGGTAATGGCGGTGCGGGTGTGTTTTTATTATCTGCGGGAGATCAAAATCTTTCGGCTTTGGTTGAATTATTTGAGCAAAGTTTTGTTGAGCCATTTATGGTGCAAAAATATCTACCTGATGTACGAAAAGGTGATAAAAGAATTATCATTATTGATGGCGAAGCGGTAGCGGGGCTAAATCGCATTCCAGCAGATGGCGAATCACGCTCAAATATGCATGTTGGAGGTCGCCCAGAATTAAGCCAACTTACTAAACGAGAGTTAGAAATTTGCGCTATTATTGCCCCCGCCTTAAAAAAACGAGGATTTATTTTTGTTGGCATTGATGTGATAGGTGATTATTTAACAGAAATAAATGTAACCTCGCCCACAGGAATTCGAGAGATTAAACGTTTTGGCGGCCCAGATATTGCCAGTTTAATTTGGCAGGCAATCGAGAAAAATCGTGCAAATTTTACAGCATAAGTATTTCCGCTTAAAACAAGCACAACCCACAATTAACCCTATACCCCTTTATTATTACTCATTAAAAATTTAACCCAAAAGATGATTCTATCTTTGGGCATGTAAAAACTGAGTGAGCCTAAAGGGGTTATATAATGCAAGCACAAGAAATCAGTCAAAAATCGTTTAGCGATAAAATTAAGTCCACACTATTTTCGGTAAAGGGGCGAATATTATTATTGGCTTTATTGCCAATGATAGCGGTTTTTTATCTTGGCACACAATTATCACTCAATAAATATGATGAAGTAAAAAAAGCCAACGAAGTGATGGAATATTTTGCAATCACTCCCATCGTTGCAAATGTTGTGCATTCACTACAAGAAGAACGTGGGCGTAGCGCTGGATTTTTAGGCAAGGATAGCGCAGCATTTGCTGATTTATTACGCTCAATCAAACCACAAACTGATAGTGCGATTGCCGCATTAAATTCAGCTATTGATGATGCTCGCCAAACTGGGCAGGCGCTTAATTATGACGGACACTTAAAATCATCATTGACAAAATTAACTCAAATAAATTCTATGCGCGATAGGGTGAATAGCACCTCAGTTTCAACTGCAGATATGGCAAGTCTTTATACTGGTACAATTAATGAATTAATTGAAGTATTGGAAGTTGCCGCAACTTACGCAAAATCACCTACGTTAATTAGGCGAGCGCAAGCCTATGTTGCGATGGTTAGAGCAATAGAGACCGCAGGATTAGAGAGAGCGCACGGGTCATCTGGTTTTTCAAATGGTTTTTTTAGTCAATCAGCATATAATAATTTTATCACTAAAAGCTCTCAAAGTGAGGCTTATCTAAAATATTATGAAAATTTAGCAACTACTAAAGAATTAGAAACATTTTCAATATTAACAAATTCTTCTGTTGAAATGAAGGTCAAAGACATTCGGCAAAAAGCCCTTGCAACTCCATTAGGTAATTCTTTAATGGGGGTCACTGGGCTTGAATGGTATAATGCCTCAACTAATAGAATATCGGAATTAGTTAAATTAGAAAAAACACTGGTTACAGATCTTTTACATGAAGCAGAGCTTGAAGCTAAAAGTGCAAATGCGGCATTATGGGGAATAATTGCAATGAATGGTGCTATTCTGTTAGCAACCCTAGTGCTTGGTATTTTCATTATTAGATCAATCACATCGCCAATCGGTTTATTAAAACAAACAATGGCAGTTTTGGCTGGTGGAAATTTCAACATCGAAGTTCCCGGAATGCAAAGCCAAGATGAAATTGGCGATATGTCTCGTGCCGTTGAGGTGTTCAAGCAAAGCGGAATAGAGCGTCAGCGTTTAGAAAAAGAAAGCGAAGAGGAAAGCCATACAAATGCTGCCCGTCAAAAAAATATTGATAATCTTATTTCAAGCTTTCGTGATACAGTTGGCAAAGCGCTTAACTTGGTATCAAGTGATACAGGTAAAATGAGCACGGTTGCTAACACGCTAACCACTATTGCTAACAATACTTCAGGCCAAGCAAATGAAGCAGCAAATGCCTCGCAATCTGCATCTGAAAATGTGCAAGCAGTGGCAGCAGCAGCAGAGCAGCTAGCAGCCTCAATTGAAGAAATTTCACGCCAAGTTTCAAAAACAAACACAATTGTAAATGATGCAAATGAGGCGGCAAATTCCACCAATGAAAAAGTAACAGCGCTGGCAGCCGCCGCTCAAAAAATTGGTGATGTTATTTCGCTTATTCAAGATATTGCCGAGCAAACTAATTTGCTTGCTCTTAATACTTCAATCGAGGCAGCTCGAGCGGGGGAAGCAGGCAAGGGTTTTGCGGTGGTAGCATCTGAAGTGAAAAGTCTTGCCAATCAAACTGCAACGGCAACTGAGGAAATATCAGCGCAAATTGCCGATATTCAAGATTCAACCTCTGATGCGGTAACGGCAATTGAAGAAATTACCAGAACCATGAATGAAGTAAATTCTTATACCGCCTCCATTGCCTCAGCGGTGGAAGAGCAAGGGGCGGCAACGGCTGAAATTTCCCAATCCGTAGCTCAAGCTGCCTCCGGCACTAAACAAGTAGTTGGATCAATGGAAATTGTAACTTCTTCGGTTGATGAAACGAACTCAAGTGCCTCACAAGTATTAGAGGCATCTGAGGGTGTTTCTGAGCAAGCAAAAATCTTGCAAGAAACAGTAGATAGTTTTCTTTCAGAAGTAGCTGCGGCTTAAAACTATAATTCTTAAAACTTAAGCGTCCCATTTGGGGCGCTTTTGTTTGCTTTTAAGTATGATTTTAGCGATTTCAAGAGCAAAAACCTATAAATATTTGCTTGATTGCAAAAATATAAACCCCATATTTGTTTTGTGAATAAGAAAGCAGGAGAAAAAGCAATGAGTACGGCATTAATTAAACCACGATGGTCATTTATAACAATCGCATTAATGGTTGTGGGTTTTATCGTGTGGCCGCCTTTGGGTTTAGCCATGTTGGCATATATCATCTGGGGTGAAAATTTTGGTGGCACATCAGAAAAAGCGCAAGACTGGGTGAATGATAAAAAGGCGTGGGCGAAGAAACATCGCAACAATCGTAGATGTCATAAATCACACAGAAGAAGCGGAAGCGGTAATGCGGCTTTTGATGAATATCGTGATGAGCAGCTTAAACGCCTTGAGGAAGAGCGCCGCCACCTTGATGAAGAAATAAGCAATTTTACACAATATATGGAGAATCTTCATAAAGCACGTGATAGAGAAGAGTTTGATAGTTATATGAATTCTCGAGCTGATAATGGTGCAAGTGCCTCAGCAAAAACAAAAACAAAGTAACAATTTTCCCCCAATTTGTTACTTAAAAGAAACGCCCGACTTGAGCAATCAAGCGGGCGTTTTTTGTTTGTTATAGCACGCCCAATGATTAAATAATAAATCTGTCAGTGAATTACATGACCCATATAACATGACGGTGGCTAGGGTTGTGATCTAGCACCATGAGCAAAAATTATTCAAATATTTTTTTAATCTTTGCAAAAAATCCAGATGAAGTTGGGCTGTTTTTATCGTTAGATATTTGCTGAAATTCTTCTAATAATTCTTTTTGTTTTTTAGAAAGATTTTGCGGGGTTTCAATATCCATCTGCACATAAAGATCACCAAATATTGAAGATCTAAGTACGGGCATTCCTTTGCCTTTTAGACGAACCCGTTGAGATGGTTGTGTGCCTGGCGCAACCTTTACTTTTGCTTTATTACCCCCAAGTGTTGGCACTTCAAAATCACCACCAAGTGCGGCAACACTCATAGCAATGGGAACTCTTACATGTAAATCTGCGCCATCACGCACAAATAACTCATGTGGTTTTATTGTAATAAAAATATAAAGATCGCCATTTGGTCCACCCCGCATGCCCGCCTCGCCCTCGTCAGAAAGACGAATACGTGTGCCATCTTCAATACCTTTTGGCACGTCTACTGAAAGCTTGCGGCTTTGCTGTTTACGCCCCTGCCCATTACAATCAGTACAGGCTTGATCCATAGTTTGTCCACGTCCATTGCAATGCGGACAAGTTCTCTCAATCGTGAAAAAGCCTTGTGCCGCCCGCACTTTGCCATGCCCATTACAAGTGCCACAAGTGGACATGCCAGTGCCAGGTTTTGCGCCAGATCCCTCGCAAGTATCACAAGCCACAAGTGTTGGCACATCAATTTCTACTGTGCGCCCAAGAAATGCCTCTTCCATTGAGATTTCAAGATTATATCTAAGATCAGCACCTCTAAGTGCTGAAGGTCGCTCGCGCCGCCCCGCTGCTGCACCGCCCATAAAATCGCCAAAAATATCCTCAAACATATCAGACATTGAAGAGGAAAAATCAGGACCAAAACCTTGTGCGCTCCGCCCTGCGCCCCCCATGCCACCATTTTCAAATGCCGCATGCCCAAATCTATCATAAGCCGCACGTTTTTGTGGGTTTTTTAATGTATCATACGCCTCATTAACTTCTTTGAATTTTTCTTCTGCCGCTTTATCTCCCGAATTTCTATCGGGGTGATATTGCATAGCAAGTTTTCTATAAGCAACCTTAATAGATTTTTCATCTGCACTTCTCTCAATGCTTAATGTCTCGTAGAAATCTTGTTTAATGCTCACGTTAAAACTCTTTATTTTAATATTCTTAAAAATGGCAACGGGGGCTATTGCCCCCGAAACTATATTTCTATTCTTTTCTTAAAGCATAATGTTAAGATTTATTATCTTCATCATTCACTTCTTCAAAATCAGCATCAAGCACATCGTCATCGGCTTCATCTGTTGCCGCATCTGCCTCAGCATCACCCTCAGCTTCTGCTTGTTGGGCTTTATACATTGCTTCGCCAAGCTTCATTGCGGCTTCTGATAGACTATCAGTTTTGCTCTTAAGTTCAGCAACACTGCCATCTTCAAGTGCAACTTTGATATCTTCGAGCGCCAATTCAATTGCTTCACGCTCTTCTTCACCAACCTTATCGCCATGTTCTTTAAATGATTTTTCGGTTGAATGAATTAAGCTTTCCGCTTGGTTTTTAACTTCAACAAGTTCACGCTTTTCTTTATCAGCATCAGCATTTGCTTCAGCCTCTTGCACCATACGTTCAATATCTTCATCGCTTAAACCGCCAGAAGCTTGAATTTGAATTTGTTGCTCTTTACCAGTGCCTTTGTCTTTTGCTGATACATTAACAATGCCGTTAGCATCAATATCAAAAGTAACTTCAATTTGTGGAATGCCACGAGGAGCAGATGGAATACCCGTTAGATCAAAACGACCTAGCGATTTATTATCCGCCGCCATTTCACGCTCGCCTTGGAACACATTAATCGTCACCGCAGATTGATTATCTTCAGCGGTTGAAAATGTCTGGCTTTTTTTGGTTGGAATAGTTGTGTTGCGATCAATAAGACGAGTAAACACACCACCCAAAGTTTCAATTCCAAGTGAAAGTGGACTAACATCAAGCAAAAGAACGTCTTTAACATCGCCCTGCAAAACGCCAGCCTGAATTGCTGCACCCATTGCCACAACTTCATCAGGGTTCACCCCTTTATGCGGCTCTTTACCAAAAAACTCTTTAACAACTTCTTGCACTTTAGGCATACGAGTCATGCCACCAACTAGCACCACTTCATCAATATCACCTGCTTTAAGACCAGCATCTTTAAGCGCAGATCTGCATGGATCAACTGTGCGTTTGATTAAGTCTTCAACTAGGTTTTCAAATTTAGCACGAGTAAGTTTAAGCTGAAGATGTTTTGGGCCAGAAGCATCTGCGGTAATAAAAGGCAGGTTAACTTCGGTTTGTGTAGCACTAGAAAGCTCAATTTTAGCTTTTTCAGCCGCTTCTTTTAAGCGTTGCAATGCCATTTTATCTTTTTTAAGGTCAATGCCCTGCTCTTTTTTGAACTCATCAGCAAGATATTCAACCAAACGCATATCAAAATCTTCACCACCAAGAAAAGTATCACCATTGGTAGATTTAACTTCAAATACACCATCGCCAATTTCAAGGATTGAAACGTCAAATGTGCCGCCACCAAGATCATAAACAGCAATAATGCCAGAGTTTTTCTTATCGAGTCCATAAGCAAGTGCTGCCGCAGTTGGCTCGTTAATAATACGTAAAACTTCAAGACCAGCAATTTTACCAGCGTCTTTAGTTGCTTGGCGTTGGCTATCGTTAAAATATGCAGGAACAGTAATCACGGCTTGTGTTACCTCTTCACCAAGAAAAGCCGCCGCTGTATCCTTCATTTTGCCTAAAATCATGCCAGAAACTTCACTTGGTGACATTTTCTTGCCATCAACTTCAACCCAAGCATCGCCATTCTCGGCTTTTACAATTTTATAAGGAACAAGTTTTTTGTCTTTTTTCACCATTGGATCATCAAAACGACGACCAATTAGGCGTTTTACCGCAAATAATGTGCCTTCAGGGTTAGTAACTGCTTGGCGTTTAGCAGGTTGCCCAACTAATCTCTCACCATCTGCGCCAAACGCCACCATTGAAGGAGTTGTGCGTGCGCCTTCAGCATTTTCAATAATTTTTGGTTCTTTCCCGTCCATGATTGAAACACATGAATTGGTAGTACCCAAATCAATTCCGATAACTTTTCCCATTTTTTATTCCTCTTATTTTGTAGCGAACTTTTTTAGAAATCCCACTTAATTAGTAGCAATTTCATTTAGCCCCCATGTTGGGATAATAGTTTAATAGTATGAAACCATCTTGAGGCGTATATAGGTGCGTGCAATGTTAGCTTCAAGCTATAAAAGCCTATTTTTTGATATATTTTGAATATTTATAATTTATGCCTGTTTATCAACGTGATTAATATCTTTTTCTTCAAATGCAGGTTTGCCAATATTTTTAGCAATTCCAACCATTGCAGGGCGTAAAATGCGACTTCCAATCGCATAACCCATTTGCACCACCTCAACAATAGTGCCATCAGGTTTGCCAGTATTTGGCACTTCAAACATTGCTTGATGTCTATGAGGATCAAATTTCTCACCCATTGCTAAAACAGGCATAATGCCATTTTTTTGCATTAAACGCTGCATTTCACGCTCGGTCATCTCAATGCCATCAATTAGAGATTTAAGCGTTTCATCAGCACTATCTCGTTTTTCTTTTGGCACAACCATTAAAGCCCGATTGAGATTATCAGTTGCACCAAGCATATCACGAGCAAAACCAGCAATTGCAAAACTGCGAGCTTCATTCACTTCACGCTCGGTTCTTTTGCGTAAATTTTCCATTTCAGCAATACTGCGTAATAGACGATCTTTAAGACCAGAAATCTCAGTTAACAAACTTTGATTCTCTAAATTTAATGCATCAAGCGGATCAAGCGTATCAATTTCATCTTCTTTGTCAGTTTTTCCAAAAACGTCCATACTCTCAAGAATACTGCCGCTTTCTTCATTTTCATTTTCTTCATCATCACTTGGAATTTCGTCTGAAATATCATCTTGCATCATTTTTCATTCCTATAATTAAGGATTTAAATTTCTTTGAAACTTCATATCGGCTAATTTGCAGCTAATTTCAACCGCTAGATAAAATTTTTTCAAAAAATATTAGCCTTTATTAGCCAAAAGTAGCGAAATAACATGAGCAGTATAATCAACTACTGGCACAATTCTAGCATAATTTAATCTAGTTGGACCAATAACGCCAAGAGCACCCACCACATTATCTGCTGCATCCTTAAATGGTGATAGCACAATTGATGAGCCAGAAAGTGAAAATAATTTATTTTCAGAGCCAATAAAAATTCTTACCCCCTCGGCTTCATCAGCATCAGCCAATAAATCAATCAAACCTTGTTTGCTTTCTAATTCATCAAATAATTCTCTTACTCGGGCTAATTCACCAGAAGCCATAGTGTCATTAATTAGGTTTGCTCGTCCTCGAACAATTAAAGTTGGCTTTGAATTATTATTAGAAATAGTTGCTAAACCCGCCTCAACTAATTGCTTGGTTAAAATATCAAGTTCAGCTTCATCAATTTGCTGTTTGGCAAAAATAATATCACGTGCCTGCTGCAAAGTTTTGCCAAGCACATGGTGTGACAGATAATTAGATGCCTTAGTTAAAGCGCTAGAAGTTAAACCCAGCGGTAATTTAATGATTCTATTTTCAACATGCCCATCAGCCCCAACCAAAATTGCCATGCCCGTGACATCATCAAGGCGCACAAATTCAATATGCTTAAGCACCATATCGGCTTTGGCGGCAATCACCATGCCTGCACCTTGTGTTAAACCACTAAGCACCGAGCTGGCTTTGGTTAGATAATCTTCAAATTGATCATCATTGGCATTTTTATTAATTGTTGCATTGATAGATTTTTTCTCTTCTTCATCAACCGTGCCAATTTCTAGCATCGCATCAACAAAAAACCGCAAGCCCTGCTGAGTGGGCGCTCGCCCTGCCGAAGTGTGGGGGGCAGCAATTAGCCCCAATTCCTCAAGATCTCCCATGACATTACGAACCGAGGCAGGCGAAAGATTAATATCTAATAGCCGTGAAAGCTGGCGTGAGCCAACTGGCTCACCCGTATCAATATATCGCTCAACCAAGCGTTTGAATATATCTTGGCTACGTTGATTTAATGCTTGCAAAAATTCTTCTTTTGCTACGGGGTATTTTAAGGAGTGATTATTTGTCATGTTTAAAAGATAATGTGAAACAAAGAAAAATACAATGTTGAAAAAACCTTGACCTTTAGCAACACAAACTGGCAAAAGCTAAACAATAAAAATCAAATAAGAGAGATAAAATGCGCCCCTCAAAACGTCAACCAGATCAAATGCGAGAAGTAAATATTGAACGTAATATTGCCCCACAAGCCGAAGGCTCGTGCTTAATTAGTTTTGGCAATACTAAAGTTTTATGCACAGCAAGTGTTGAAACAAAATTGCCGCCTTGGCTACGGGGCAAAGGCACAGGCTGGGTAACGGCAGAATACGGCATGCTCCCTCGCTCTACTGGCTCTCGTATGCGGCGTGAGGCAACTGCGGGCAAACAAAGCGGGCGCACGCAAGAAATTCAACGTCTAATTGGTCGCTCTTTACGTGCGGTAGTTGATATGAAAATTTTAGGCGAAAATCAAATCACGCTAGATTGCGATGTTATTCAGGCCGATGGTGGCACAAGAACTGCGGCAATTACGGGTGCTTATGTAGCCCTTAAAGAAGCAATAAATTGGATGATGGAGCGTGATATGCTTAGCCAAAACCCAATTAAAGATAATATTGCGGCAATATCTTGTGGCATATATAAAGGCACGCCAGTGCTTGATCTTGATTATATTGAAGATAGTGACGCTGAAACCGATGCTAATTTTGTAATGAGCGGCTCTGGCGCATTTGTAGAAATTCAGGGCACTGCCGAGCAAGCGCCATTCACTCGTGATGAATTAAACGATTTAATGGATTTAGCGCAAAAAGGCATCGCCGAATTAGTTGAAAAACAAAATGCGGCTTTTGCAAAAGATGAATAAAAAATTCAAATTAAAGCGTGGCGATAAATTATTACTCGCTACCCATAATGAAGGAAAACTAAAAGAGTTTAGCGAGCTTTTTGCTCCCTTTGGGCTTGAATTAATCTCGGCAGGGCAATTAGGGCTACCAGAGCCAGTTGAGGACGGTAACTCTTTTCAAGAGAATTCAGCCATTAAGGCACATGCGGCGGCAAAGGGCGCAAACATGATTGCGCTTGCCGATGATAGCGGGCTTTGTGTTGATGCGCTCAATGGAGATCCGGGTATTTATACCGCAGATTGGGCAGAAAAGCCTGATAAAAGCCGTGATTTTAATATTGGCATGCAAAGAGTCGAAGATGAATTGCAAAAAGCGGGCGCAATTTTACCAGAGCAAAGAGAAGCCCATTTTAACGCTACTTTATGTTTAGCCTTGCCAAGCGGCGAGCAAATGTTATTTGAGGGTAAGGTTGAGGGTGAAATGTTATGGCCACCAAGGGGTGAAATTGGTTTTGGTTTTGATCCTGTCTTTATGCCCAATGGTTATGATATAAGTTTTGGTGAAATGAGCAGTGATATAAAACATTCGTATATTAAAGGGCAAACGGGGCTAAGCCATCGTGCGCGTGCTTTTGCAAAATTAGTTGAGGCGTGCTGTGAATAATCAATCTCGAGCAAACGGATTATTTGGAATTTATGTGCATTGGCCATTTTGCGTGCATAAATGCCCCTATTGTGATTTCAATTCGCATGTTCCAAATTCCCGCTCGCTTGGTGCGGCATTTGATGAGCGAGAATTTGTTGAGAGTTATAAAAATGAATTACGCTATTTTGCCAAACTAAAACCCAATGAAATTGTTAATTCAATATTTTTTGGCGGCGGCACGCCTTCCCTTATGAGTCCACAAGCAGTAGGCGCAATTCTTGATGAAATCGCCTTGCTTTGGCAGGTTGATGAAAATGCCGAAATCACGCTTGAAGCCAACCCAAATTCAACAGAAGTTGCTCGTTTTAAAGGCTATAAAGCCGCAGGAGTAAACCGCCTTTCAATCGGGGTGCAATCATTACGCTCTGAGCCGTTAAAAGCATTAGGGCGGGCGCATTCGGTATCAGAGGCAAAATCTGCGGTTGCAATAGCGCAAAGCATTTTTGAGCGCACAAGTTTTGATTTAATTTATGCTCGCCCAGAGCAAACGCTTCAAGATTGGCGGGTTGAATTAAACGAAGCCTTGGACATGGCGGCGGGGCATATTTCGCTCTATCAGCTTACGATTGAGCAAGGAACAAGGTTTTTTGATCTTCATCGAGATAAAAAAATCATCATGCCAAATGCAGATTTAAGCGCAGATTTTTATCAATTAACAATGCAAATATGTAATGAGGCGGGTTATCCTGCCTATGAAATTTCTAACCATGCAGAAATTGGGCAAGAGAGTATTCATAATCTATTATATTGGCGTTATGGCGAATATATTGGCATTGGGCCGGGGGCGCATGGGCGCTTGTTATTGAATAATGTGCGTCATGCAATGGCGAATGAAAAACTGCCGCATCTTTGGCATAAAAAAGTCTATGCAAATAGCAATGGTTTGGTCACAAACGACAAATTAACATGGGAAGAAGAAGGCGATGAAATGCTGCTCATGGGTTTACGCCTAAAAGAGGGGATTAATCCTAAAAGATTTGAAATGCTCTCGGGTCGCACTTTAAGCCAATATCAAATTGAAGATCTCAAAGGTTATGGATTTGTAGAAGAATTAAACAATGGTAATATTCGTGTTACAGAAAGCGGCTTTAGTGTGCTTGATGCTGTAGTCGCAGATTTAGCGGCGTAAATGGCGGGGGTGTCGGGGTCGAGAGCGAAGCGAACAACGGCGACTTAAACAAGCAAACCCGGGGGTGTCGGGGTCAGCCTTAGCGGCGTGAGTGAAAGAAAAAACAGCGAAGCGAACAACGGCGCGACTTAAACAAGCAAACCCGGGGGTGTTCTGCTTACGCTAACTACGCTAAAGCTACGACAAGCGAGATAGAACACCGACAATAAAAAAGGATTACTTTTATGCTTGTATATAGATTTTTAACTGGCAAAGATAATGCTGATTTTTGTCATAAAATCACCAAGGCGCTTAGTGAGGGTTGGGAGCTTTATGGCGATCCGCAATATACTGGAAGCAGTTTTACTGGTGCGCTTTGCGGGCAAGCAGTGACTAAGCAAGTGAAAGATCAACCCTATTCACGCAATAAAAAACTTACAGATTATTAGCAGTTTTTTTGATTATAAAATTTGGTTTTCTTGATAAATCCAGCCACCTGAGATAAAATCTGAAACCACACTGCGAAAAGCTTCAGAATTATTAAGATTTAAGTAATGCGGGGCATTTTTTATATCTTTTTTGAAGAAAAGAGGGTAATATTTCATCTCAGCTAAAGTTTTATTTTGAGCATGATTTATAAAAAAATCTTTACTCCCCCGTATCAACAAAAATGCACCATCAAAAGAAGTCAGATTATCAATTAAATCGTATTTTCTAAAATAGTGCATGATTGAATTGATGCAATCTTTGTCTGCCCCTTTGAGCATTTGATAAATAATCGCCTGCGCCTCAACCTTGTTAGCGCCCACACGTGCAATTAGCTGGTTTTTATGTTCACGCCTTAATAATTTATTTGCAATTTCTAACAAAGGCAAACCAATGATAGATAAATTAAGTGAAAAACTAGTTCCAAAAAACACAACATCAGCAAGCCGATTTGGATGAGATTCCTTAATCGTCAAAGCCATAAGTCCGCCTAGTGAATGTCCAACCCAGTGAGTTTTTTCAATCTGCTCTTTGTCAAGAATGGCTAATAAATCATCTGCCATTTTTTCAAAGGTAAAATCATCACTTGAGCGTAGGTTTTCATCAGGCATTTTTGAGCGCCCATGCCCACGTAAATCTGGCACAATTACTCGATATCCATTTTTAGCAAAATAATGTGCATCATCAACAAATTGCAATCCATTCGCCGCCAATCCATGACATAAAACAATGGTGCTTACATTATCTTGGGTGGGTTTTGGCGTAGGTTCTGGTTCAGGATATCCAGATTCTAAATAATAATCTGGCTCTTCCTCAGGATTGAATTCTTGCGAGGGTTTTTGTATAATATGATCTTCAAACCCAGAAATGCTTACAGGTTCAATTACATAATAGGCGCTGGTATAATAACCTCGCCCTACATATTTAGCTCTTGGTAGAATAGGAACAGCCAAAGAAATAAAGTCGTTTTTAGCCATCGTCCCTCTCGTCCCCTTTTGTGTTTTATATGCTTACCAGAAAATCTGAAATAATGATACGCATTTGCTCAGGTTGATCTAAATTTGCACAATGCCCTGCTTTTTTAACATCAATCAAAGTGAAATTACTCTGGTTTTTCATTGCATCAAGCGTTGATTTTAATGCCTGATTAACAGGGTGATCATTCAAGCCACGAATCATTAATATTGGTTTTTTATAAGTAAGTGCATTTGCAATAAAATTGTACTTTCGCACATAATTACCAATTGCTTTTACTACCCACATATCGGCATTAACTAACATATCATAAATTACCAATTGCGCATTAGCATTGGGGCTGGTGGCATGTGCGCCAAGTTGCGCCGAAGTGTTTGGCCCCAATAAATCATAACCATATTGCATAATCGGAATAATTAATTGAGGTACATCTAATTTATAAGCCGTGCCAAAAGTGATAAGACTTTTTAATCGATCTGGATTTTTCCCAATAATAAAAAGTGCTAAAATTCCGCCCAAAGAATTGCCTACCCAATGAGTTGAGGTGATTTTTTCTTGATCAAGAATTGCAATTAAATCTGAAGCTAAAAGTGAAATTGTAAAATCGCTCTCGTGGCGATCAACGGGAGTTTTTGAGCGCCCTAACCCTCGTAAATCTGGCACAATCACTTTATAGCCCCTTGAAGCAAAATAATGCGCATCATTGATGAATTGCAAGCCATTTGCCGCCAAACCATGACAAAGCACTAATGGGGTAGCGCTATCTTCACCAAGCACAAAATATGCGCTTTCATAATCACCATTTTTACAAAATTTTGCCTTCGGTAATTCTGGTAATTCAGCTTTTGCCATTTTATAAATCCTGCTTTTTTGCCTAAATATTTATAAAAGCAAAAATGAAGCAAAAATATGAAGTAATTTGCTTTGCCTATTCACTGAAACCTGCTAAATGCGCTTTATGAGTATTGATATAGAAAAAATTCGCAACTTTTCCATTGTTGCCCACATCGACCACGGTAAATCCACTTTAGCTGATAGGCTTATTCAGCAAACTGGCGGGCTTAGTGAGCGTGAAATGAGCGAGCAGGTTCTTGATAGCATGGATATCGAGAAAGAGCGTGGCATAACCATTAAGGCACAAACCGTTAGGCTTGAATATACGGCCGACGATGGTGAGACTTATATCCTCAATCTTATTGATACCCCAGGACATGTTGATTTTGCCTATGAGGTAAATCGCTCGTTAGCGGCATGTGAGGGATCTTTGCTTGTAGTTGATGCAGCGCAAGGGGTTGAAGCGCAAACTTTAGCCAATGTTTATCAGGCGATTGAGGTCGATCATGAAATTGTATCGGTGCTTAATAAAATAGATTTACCTGCAGCAGAACCTGAAAGGGTGAAAGCGCAGATTGAAGATGTTATTGGGCTTGATGCCAGTGAAGCAGTGGAAATTTCAGCCAAAACGGGTCTTGGCATAAAAGATGTGCTTGAGGCGATTGTAACTAAATTACCCGCACCAAAGGGCGATAGAGATGCGCCATTAAAAGCCATGCTGGTTGATAGTTGGTATGATGCTTATCTTGGTGTTGTGGTGTTGGTGCGAGTAGTTGATGGCGTGATTAAAAAAGGTCAAAAAGTTCGCATGATGGCAACTGGTGCAACGTATGAGCTTGATCGAGTTGGAGTGTTTACGCCAAAATTAGTGCTTACGGGTGAATTAGGTCCGGGCGAGATTGGCTTTGTTACTGCTTCAATTAAAGAGGTAGCAGATACTAATGTTGGTGATACGATTACCGATGATAAAAATCCTTGCGAAAAAGCAATGACAGGCTTTCGCCCCGCCCAGCCCGTAGTATTTTGTGGCCTGTTTCCTGTTGATGCCAATGATTTTGAAGATTTACGGGCGGCAATGGGTAAATTACGCTTAAATGATGCTAGTTTTTCTTATGAAATGGAAACCTCAGCGGCGCTTGGTTTTGGCTTTCGCTGTGGTTTTTTAGGACTGTTGCATCTTGAAATTATTCAGGAGCGTTTAAGCCGTGAGTTTGACCTTGAGCTTATCACCACTGCGCCATCTGTAGTATATGAAATTGCCTTAAATAATGGCACACAGATGCAATTACATAATCCTGCGGATATGCCTGATCCTGTTAAAATTGATGAAATTTTAGAGCCTTGGATTAAAGCAACAATTCTCACCCCTGATGAATATCTGGGCGCAATATTAAAAATATGCCAAGAGCGGCGCGGTATTCAAACTAATCTCACCTATGTTGGCGCTCGCGCAATGGTGGAGTATGACTTACCATTAAACGAAGTGGTGTTTGATTTTTATGATAGGCTAAAATCAATCTCTCGTGGTTATGCTAGTTTTGATTATAGTTTAGATAATTATCGCACTGGTGATTTGGTAAAAATGAGCATTTTGGTCAACGCCGAGCCAGTTGATGCACTATCAATGCTTGTGCATAGATCTGCCGCTGAAAATCGTGGTCGAGTTATGTGTGAAAAATTAAAAGAATTAATTCCAAATCATCTGTTCAAAATTCCAATTCAAGCAGCAATTGGCGGGCGGGTGATTGCTCGTGAAACCATTTCAGCTTTAAGAAAAGATGTAACGGCAAAATGTTATGGTGGAGATGCCACCAGAAAGCGCAAACTTTTGGACAAACAAAAAGCGGGCAAGAAAAAAATGCGCCAATTTGGTAAGGTAGAGATACCGCAAGAAGCGTTCATTAAAGCGTTGAAAATGAGTGATTAGTTACGGAGCAAATTTATTTTTATGTAACTGATTAAT
>Ga0256834_1001290_pt1 | contig 17303 bp, 10 predicted proteins | sample 4281140metaG_FD_190536 | JGI IMG/M metagenome (GOLD analysis project Ga0256834, IMG submission 190536) | Hydrothermal vent microbial communities from East Pacific Rise, Pacific Ocean - 4281-140 | ecosystem: Environmental > Aquatic > Marine > Hydrothermal vents | place: Pacific Ocean: East...
GACTACCTTCACTAACCTCTTCAAAAAATAATTCATTTTCTTTCACAAAAGAAAGATTTGCCCTACCGTACTCACGGGTATTAGAAGCAGCTACCTTACCTCCAAAATTATGCGCTATAAATTGCGCCCCAAAACAAACACCTAACAAAGGTAATTTACCTTTAATATTCGATAAATCTGGATGTGGAGCATCTTCTGCTCGTACTGAAAATGGGCTTCCTGAAAGAATTATAGCTTTGTAATTTTCAATGGTAAAGTTTTTACTGTTATAAGGAAAAATTTCACAAAAAATATTGAGTTCTCTAACCCTTCGCGCAATTAACTGTGTGTATTGTGAACCGAAATCTAAAATAAGTACCTTTTGTTGCATTCGCAAAAGTAATATTAAAATATTTATACCTTATAATTTCTTTCTTTTTTTTCTTAACAACTTGTTTTAAAAATTATTCTTAAACAGTTTACTTTTCAATATAAATTATACTTTCAACTCTTGCAAAAAAGTGTTTTTTAAAATATTTATGGCTATTTAGATTCTATTTAAGACACTTTCTCTATTTTTAAATTTAATGCCTTTTTAAAAAGTTACAATTTCAATTTAAAAGCTATATTAAGCCGTTTTAATGCGCTTTTTAAAAATTAACAATTGTTAATAACTTACATTACCTCATCCCTTATAGCTATTCTATTCGTTTATTGATTATTTATATTTGTAACGTAGATTATTTATCATTAAAATAGCATTTTAAGTATGAGCGAAGAAGTTAAAAAAAATGATTATTCAGCCGACAGTATTCAGGCTTTAGAGGGAATGGAACATGTGCGTATGCGTCCATCAATGTACATTGGAGATGTTAGTATAAGGGGTTTGCACCATTTAGTTTATGAAGTGGTTGACAACTCTATCGATGAAGCAATGGCAGGCCATTGTGATACCATTGATGTTATCATCAATGAAAACAATTCAGTATCTGTTAAAGATAATGGTCGTGGTATTCCTATAGGAATGCATAAAAAGGAGGGAGTTTCTGCTCTTGAAGTTGTAATGACCAAAATTGGAGCGGGTGGTAAATTTGATAAAGATTCTTATAAAGTTTCCGGTGGTTTACACGGTGTTGGCGTTTCAGTTGTAAATGCTCTTTCTAGCCACTTAAGAGCAACTGTATATATTGATGGTAAAATTTGGGAACAAGAATATAAAAGAGGTAAAGCATTGTATCCTACAAAAACTATTGGAGAAAGTAATGATAAAGGAACAATGGTTACATTTTTACCAGATACTACCATTTTTACACAAACAATTGAATTTAGTTTTGATACCCTAGCCACAAGGTTACGTGAGCTTTCTTTCCTTAACAAAGGTGTAACACTAACCTTAACTGATAAGAGAACTACAGATGAAGAAGGTAATTTTCCTACTGAAAAATATTATAGTGACGAAGGACTACCTGAATTCATAAAATACCTAGATGCTACCAGAGAGCAACTTACCTCTAGTGTAATTGCAATGGAAGGTGAAAAAAATGGTGTTCCCGTTGAAGTTGCAATGGTTTACAACACCTCATATACTGAAAATTTACACTCATATGTAAACAATATTAACACTCATGAAGGTGGTACGCACTTATCGGGTTTTAGACGTGGTTTAACAAACACCTTAAAAAAATATGCTGAATCTTCTGGCATGTTAGACAAGCTTAAATTTGATATAGCTGGAGACGATTTTCGCGAAGGTTTAACAGCTATTATCTCCGTTAAAGTTGCAGAGCCTCAATTTGAAGGACAAACAAAAACAAAATTAGGAAATAGAGAAGTAACTTCTGCTGTTAGCCAATCAGTATCCGAAATGTTAACTAATTATTTGGAAGAAAATCCAAATGATGCCAAAATCATTGTTCAAAAAGTAATTTTAGCAGCAACTGCTCGCCATGCTGCGCGTAAGGCACGCGAAATGGTACAACGTAAAACCGTAATGTCTATTGGTGGTTTACCTGGCAAATTAAGTGATTGTTCTGAAACGGATCCTGAAAAATGTGAAATATTCTTGGTTGAGGGTGATTCTGCAGGAGGTACAGCAAAACAAGGGAGAGATAGAGCTTTTCAGGCTATTTTACCTCTAAGAGGTAAAATTTTAAATGTTGAAAAAGCAATGCAACACAAAGTTTTTGAAAATGAAGAGATAAAAAATATGTTTACGGCTTTAGGCGTTTCTATTGGAACTGAAGAAGATCCAAGAGCTTTAAACTTATCTAAACTTCGTTATAATAAAATAGTAATTATGTGTGATGCCGATGTTGATGGTAGCCATATTGCAACTTTAATTCTTACATTCTTTTTTAGATATATGAAAGAATTAATTGAAAATGGACATATTTTCATAGCTACTCCTCCTTTATACTTAGTTAAAAAGGGACAGAAAAAAGAATATGCTTGGAGTGATGACCAACGAGATTTAATTTCTTTAAAATTGGGTAGTGGATCATCTATACAACGTTACAAAGGTCTTGGAGAAATGAATGCTACACAACTTTGGGATACAACTATGAACCCTGAATTTAGAACTTTAAGGCAGGTTTTTATTGATAATTTAACTGAAGCAGATAGAGTTTTTTCTATGCTTATGGGAGATGAAGTACCTCCACGAAGAGAGTTTATTGAGAAAAATGCTAAATATGCAAATATTGATGCCTAAATATAGGCACTACATAAATTTAAAAAAAAACCACTTTTTCAAGTGGTTTTTTTAGTTTTTAACAATATATTTATACCTTAATTTAATTTTAAACCCCTCTTATGAAAAAATTAAGCCTATTTCTGTTTTTTTTAATATTAAGTTTACCCTCTAAATCTCAAAATTTAGATATACTGCTTCTAGCTAGTGACGATGCATCTCTATTATTCAAAAATTATATGTCACCTATAATGAATGGAATGGCCTATAGTTTAAACGACGGATGGTATTCGACGGCAAAAACACATAAAAAACTTGGGTTTGACATCTCATTCAATGTTAATGTTGCAATTGTTCCTAAATCTTCAAGAACATTCTCATTTAATGCAAATGATTATCAGTATTTAACACTGGAAAGTGGAGATAGTAATATTCAAACAATTATGGGATCAAACAACAATAGTAAAATTGGTGTTAGAATTCCTGAAGCCAATGGATATAAAGTTGCCGATTTTAATATGCCCGATGGTGTTGGTGGTGATTTACCCTTAAATGCCGTGCCCTCACCTGTTATCCAAGCAAATATTGGAATGCCTTTTAGTACAGACGTAAGTATTCGGTTTTTACCATCAATCAATACAAATGATGTTGAGGGAAATATGTTCGGTATTGGTATCAAGCATAATTTAATGCAATATTTAGGACTTTTAGATAAACTTCCATTAAACGTAGCCTTATTTGCAGGCTATACAACCATGTCATCTACTTATAATTTACAAAACGTAAGTACACTTGCTGGGAATAATCAAGAAGCAAGTTTTAATTTAAGTGCCTATACAATACAAGCAATTGCATCATTAGATTTTCCGATTATTACGCTGTATGGTGGTGTTGGTTATGATAAAGGGGCTTCAACCTTAAAAATAAAAGGAACCTATCAATTAGAGTATACACTAGAAAACACGAATATAACTATAACAGATTCTGTAACAGACCCTATAAATATGGATTTCAATGCCAACGGAGTTCGTGGTACTTTAGGAGCAAGGTTAAACCTAGGTTTCTTTAAATTTTATGGAGACTATACTATTAAAGAATACAATACCGTTACCGCTGGAATTGCTTTTAGTTTTAGATAAAATAATTAAAATTACTATTTATTAGGATTGTTTTCAACAATCCTTTTTTTGTCATAAATATTACACCTTTTTGATTTAAAAATTTGTAATTTTGAACTTAACATTATTTATAAATAAACAACACAATATAATGAAAGTTACAGTAGTAGGTGCAGGTGCTGTTGGTGCAAGTTGCGCACAGTACATTGCAGTAAAAAATTTCGCGTCAGAAGTAGTAATCATTGACATCAAAGAAAATTATGCAGAAGGTAAAGCGATGGATCTTATGCAAACAGCATCTTTAATGGGATTTGACACTAAAATAACTGGCTCAACAAATGATTATTCTAAAACAGCAGATAGTGATATTGCTGTTATAACTAGTGGTATTCCTAGAAAACCAGGAATGACACGTGAAGAATTGATTGGTATAAATGCAGGTATTGTAAAATCTGTTGCTGAAAGTTTAATTAAACACTCTCCAAATGTTATTATTATAGTTGTAAGTAATCCTATGGATACTATGGCTTATTTAGCACATAAATCTTTAGGACTACCTAAAAACAGAATTATTGGAATGGGTGGTGCACTTGATAGTGCCCGTTTTAAATATCGTTTAGCAGAAGCTTTAGAATGTCCAGCATCTGATGTTAATGGAATGGTAATTGGAGGCCATAGTGATACGGGTATGATTCCTTTAACTCGCTTTGCAGTTAGAAATAGTTTACCTGTTTCTATATTCTTATCTGAAGAGAGATTAGAACAGGTTGCTGCAGATACTAAAGTTGGTGGAGCTACCTTAACAAAAATGTTAGGAACAAGTGCTTGGTATGCTCCAGGAGCTGCTGTTTCTGAATTGGTTAAAGCAATTGCTTTAGACTCTAAAAAAATGTTCCCTTGTTCTGCTTTACTAGAAGGTGAATACGGCCTAAATGATATATCAATAGGTGTTCCTTGTATTTTAGGTAGAAATGGTATTGAAAAAATTGTAGAACTCGAATTAACCGATGCTGAAAAAGCAAAATTACAAGAAAGTGCTGCAGCCGTTAAAAAAACAAATGGCTTATTAGGTTAACATATTCAAACATAAATTAAAAAAGGCCTTGTTCAAAACAAGGCCTTTTTTAATTTATGTTACTCTTTTTAAGACAATCCTGAAATTACACCATCATCATCTATTGTCATTCCTTCAGAAGCAGGGACACCTGGCAATCCTGGCATACGCATCATTTGTCCTAATATTGGAATAATAAATCTGGCTCCTGCAGCAATTTCAATTTCACGAACTGTCACAACAAAACCTTTTGGCCTTCCTACTAAAAATTCATTATCAGAAAAAGATTTTTGCGTTTTAGCCATACAAATTGCAAAATCATTAAATCCTAACCTATCTATTCGTTTTAAATTTAATTTGGCTTTTTTATCAAAATCAACTGCATCGGCTCCGTAAATTTCTTTTGCTATTTTTTCAATTTTTTCTTTTATTGGAGAATTCCAGTTATAAATTGGCTTAAATTGTGTAGTTGTTGCTTCAACAACATTTACAACTGCTTGAGCTAATTTTTTAGTTCCATTACCTCCTTTTTCCCACCCCTTAGATACAACAGCCTGTACGTTTAATTCTTCACATTTCTCAATAATGAATTCAATTTCATTATGCGAATCAGTTGTAAAGGCATTGATAGCAACTACAGGTTCTATATTAAATTTTCTAATGTTTTCTATATGTTTTTCTAGGTTGCAAAAACCTGCTTTCACAAAATCTATATTAGGGTTATTTAATTCTTCTTTTTTTGCACCTCCATGATGACGCAAAGCTCTTATTGTTGCAACTAAAACTACTGCCTTTGGATTTAAACCTGCAGCCACACATTTAATATTTAAAAATTTCTCAGCTCCTAAATCGGCTCCAAAACCCGCTTCAGTAATTACATAATTAGATAATGATAATCCCATTTTAGTTGCAATAATTGTATTCGTTCCCTGAGCTATATTAGCAAATGGTCCTCCATGAATAATTGCTGGATTTTCTTCTAAAGTTTGTACTAAATTTGGTTTTATGGCATCTTTTAATAAAATTGCCATAGCATTTTCGGCTTTTAAATCACGTGCAAAAATGGGTTTTTTATCAAATGTAAATCCAATAAAAATATCTCCCAAACGCTCTTTTAAGTCTTTAAAACTAGTAGCCATACACAAAATAGCCATCACTTCAGAAGCTGGTGTAATATTGAAACCATCTTCTCTAGGAATACCATTTGCCGTACCTCCTAAGCCAATAGTTATTTTGCGAAGTGCTCTATCATTCATATCTATAACACGTTTCCAAAAAATTGCTCTAGGATCTAAATTAAAATTACAACACTTACTTTGTAAATTATTATCAATTAATGCAGAAAGTAAATTATTTGCTTTTTCAATTGCATTAAAATCACCTGTAAAATGCAAATTAATATCTTCCATTGGAACTACCTGAGAATAACCACCTCCTGCTGCACCTCCCTTAATCCCAAAAACAGGCCCTAATGAAGGTTCCCTTAATACTGCTGTTGCTTGTTTTCCTATTTTGTTTAACCCTTCCGTTAACCCTATAGAGACTGTTGTTTTTCCCTCTCCTGCTGGGGTTGGGGTAATTGCTGTAACTAAAACTAAATTATTTTCTTTAATTTTTTCTTCATCAATCAAATGTAAAGGTAGCTTAGCTTTATATTTTCCATACAACTCTAAATCATCTTCTTTAATCCCTAATTTCGCTCCTATTTCTTTAATGTGTATAAGTTCTTTTCCTTGTGCTATTTCTATATCAGATAAATGTTTCATTTTTTAAAAAAATTTAGGATACAAATATATAAAATTCATACTTCAGAATTTAAATAATTAACCATGTAATAATTTATAAGTATAAAAACAAAAAAAGAATTGTTAGTTCCTGTTTGAAATTATATATTTGCACGTTTATTACAATTGAATTATTTTAAAAAAAATTAAGATGCAAAACAAAGGACTTATAAAGTTATTTGCTATTCTATTCGGATTAGTAAGTTTATATCAATTATCATTCACTTGGTTTACAAATGGCGTTGAGGATAAAGCAAAAACGTATGCTGAATCTAAATCTGACAATGGTAAGGAAATAGCGAAGTTAGAGGGATACTATTTAGATTCTGTTGCAAATAAACCAATTATTGATTTAGGTTTTGCAAAATTTACCTATAACGATATTAAAAATAAGGAATTAAATTTAGGTTTAGACTTAAAAGGTGGTATTAATGCCATATTGCAAGTATCTGTTAAAGATATTTTAATTGGCTTATCTAATAATTCTAAAAATCCTATTTTTAATGAAGCATTGGCAAAAGCTACAGAAGCTCAAAAAAGTAGTGATAAAACTTTTTTAGATTTATTTTATGACGAATTTGAAAAAGCAAGTGCCGGAACTGTTAAATTAAGTGATCCAAGTATTTTTGGAAATAAATCATTACGTGAAAAAATTAATTTTAAATTAACTGATGAGGAAGTAAAACCAATTATTGAAGAAGAAGTTACTGGTTCAGTAAATACAGCCTTTGAAGTTTTACGTAGTCGTATAGATAAATTTGGTGTTACACAACCAAATATTCAACGTATTGGGAATTCTGGTCGAATTTTAATAGAATTGCCTGGAGCTAAAGATATTGACAGGGTTGAAAAATTATTACAAAGCACTGCTGAATTACAATTTTGGGAGGTTTATTCTAATCAGGAAACTGCAAATTTCTTTTTTGCTGCAAACAGTGTTATTGAGAACTTTTTAAAAGAAAAGACAAAAGCAGATACTACTTTAGTTAAAGACAATTTAGACGACTTATTAGGAGAGGTATCCGACTCTTTGGCTACCAAAAAAACAGAAAATTTATTCTCTGTTTTAACACCAAGCATTCCTCAATCTGAAAATCAAATATCATCAATTCTTGGAAGTGCTAAAGTATCAGATACGGCTAAAGTAAATGCTTATTTAGCAATGAAAAGTGTTAGAGCTAAGTTACCTAATGAAATGAAATATATTAAATTTCTTTGGGATGCAAAACCTTTTGCTTCAACCGATTTCACAACAAATGAAAATGTTGACAGAATATCTTTATATGGTATAAAATCTAACCGAGAAGATATTGCCCCTATTGAAGGTGATGTAATTGATGATGCAAGTCAGGAATACGGACAAACAGGAAAACCTGAAGTTAGTATGACAATGAATGCTATTGGTTCAAAACAATGGGGTAAAATGACTACCGAAAATGTTGGCAAATTTGTAGCTGTTGTATTAGATAATTATGTTTACACAGCTCCAAGAGTTAACACACCAATTACTACAGGAAGAACTTCTATTTCTGGTGGAAGTATGACCGTAAGTGAAGCGCAGGATATTGCAAACGTTTTAAAAGCAGGTAAATTACCAGCTGCTGCACATATAATACAAAAAGCAATTGTTGGGCCATCTCTGGGTCAAAAAGCAATTGACAGTAGTATGAGTTCTTTCGGATTGGCTCTATTATTAATTTTACTTTGGATGATTTTCTACTATGGTAAAGCGGGTGCAATTGCTGATATTGCTTTAGCAACTAACCTTTTATTCATTTTTGGAATTCTAACAGCATTTGGCGCCGTATTAACACTACCTGGTATTGCAGGTATTATTTTAACAATAGGTATGTCTGTTGATGCAAATGTAATTATTTTTGAAAGAATTAAAGAAGAATTAAATAAGGGAAGAGGTCTTAAAGCAGCCATATCATATGGGTTTAGTTTTAAAGGTGCATTATCTGCAATTGTTGATGCTAACATAACAACTATGCTTACGGGTATTATTTTATATGTATTTGGTACAGGACCTGTAAAAGGTTTTGCATACACATTAATGGTAGGTATTGCAACTTCATTATTTTCAGCTGTATTTATTACCCGATTATTAATTGATTGGTATGCTGCAAAAGGGAAAAAATTCACTTTCAATACAAACATCACTAAAAATTGGTTTAAAAATATTGATGTTGAATTCTTAAAAAAACGTAAAATTGCTTACATTATTTCAAGTATTTTTATCATAATAGGGTTAAGCTCTCTATTTACTAAAGGATTGAACTATGGTGTTGATTTTGTTGGTGGTAGATCTTATGTAGTAAAGTTTGAAAAGCCTATGAGTGCAACTGACGTTTCTGAAAGTTTAAAAGACGTTTTTGGAAGTGCGCCAGAGGTAAAAACATACGGAGCTTCAAACCAATTAAAAATTACTACTAAATATAAAATAGACGAAGAGGGAAATCATGTTGATAATGAAGTACAAGATTTATTATACAAAGGATTAAAAAAATACATTCCAGCAGATGTTACATTAGAGGCATTTAAACCAGGTTACGGTGGTGTGAAAACAACTGGTATTCTAAGTTCTATTAAGGTCGAACCAACAATTGCTGATGATATAAAAACTGCTGCAGGTTGGGCTATTTTAGGATCCTTATTAGTCATATTCTTATACATTCTATTTAGATTTAGAAAATGGCAATACAGCTTAGGTGCTGTTGTAGCATTATTCCATGATGTGTTAATTGTAATAGGAATTTTCTCTTTATTTAACAAAATTTTACCTTTTGATATGGAAATTGGACAATCTTTTATTGCGGCAATTTTAACTGTTTTAGGGTACTCAATTAATGATACCGTTATTGTTTTTGATAGAATTCGTGAATTTGTAAACACACACACTACTTGGAAATTTTCAAAAGTAATTGATAAGGCTTTGAGTACTACGTTGGGAAGAACAATTAATACTTCATTAACAACGTTAGTTGTGTTATTTGCCATCTTCTTATTTGGTGGAGATTCCATAAAAGGCTTTATGTTTGCATTAATTATAGGTATTATAGTTGGTACATATTCATCTCTTTTTATTGCATCTCCAATATTGTATGATTCTGTTAAAAAACTAGATAAAAACATCAAATAATAAAAAACAAACTAGCTATCAAAAACCGTTTTGAATTGTCAAAACGGTTTTTGTTTTTCAAACTAGCAAATTAATCCAAAATAAAATCCATTATTCTTTATTGATTCTTAAATTTGTAATAAATTGATGCCATGAGTATTATTAAACTATACGATAAATATTTTAAAACATATATTTCTGAAGAAAAAATAACAGAAGTAATAGAACAACTAGTAAAGCAAGTTTATAAAGACTGTAAAGATGAAAATCCATTATTTATAGGTATCCTAAATGGAAGTTTTATGTTCGTTGCGGATTTTGTGAGACGATATACTGGTAATTGTGAAGTTTCATTTGTTAAGTTATCCTCTTATGAAGGGACTGATTCTACAGGTAAAATAAAAGAATTAGTTGGTTTAAATGAGAGTTTAGAAGGAAGAACTGTTGTGATTTTGGAAGATATTGTTGATACAGGAAATACACTTCAAGAAATATATAAAATTTTTAAAGACAAAAAAGTAAAACAACTTAAAATTGCTACTCTATTCTTTAAGCCAGATGTCTTTAAAAAAGATTTACCTATAGATTATATTGGTATTTCAATACCTAATAAATTTATAGTTGGTTATGGTTTAGATTATGATGGTATAGGTAGAAACCTTACTGATATTTATCAACTCACATCCACACCAAAATTAAAAAATATAGTTTTATTTGGCCCTCCTGGTGTAGGAAAAGGAACACAAGCTAAAATATTAAAAGAAAAATATAACCTTGTCCATATTTCAACAGGAGATGTATTTAGGCATCATATTAAAAATAAAACCGAACTTGGGAAACTTGCCCAGTGGTATATGGACAAAGGAAATCTAGTACCCGATGAAGTTACCATAAAAATGTTAAAAACTGAAGTTGAAAAAAGCCTTGGAGCTAACGGGTTTATTTTTGACGGCTTTCCAAGAACAGAATTACAGGCAAGAGCCCTTGATAAGTTTTTAGCTGAAAAAGGTGAAATAGTTAATGGAATGGTTGCTCTAGTGGTACCCGAGGATATATTGGTTAAACGCTTATTAGAGCGAGGTAAAACCAGTGGGAGACCTGATGATCAAGATGATGCTAAAATTCGTAATCGTTTTAACGAATACAGTACAAAAACTGAAATTTTGAAAGATTACTATCAAGCTCAAAATAAGTATTTTGGGGTTAATGGAGTAGGAAGTATTGATGAAATCACTTTGCGATTATCTAAAATAATTGATAACTTATAAAAGCTATTGCCAATATAAACATCTTTATTTTTCTTTATTTAATAAAACAAAATAATATTATTACAAATGACTGAAGGAAATTTTGTTGATTATACAAAGATTTATGCGAGCTCTGGAAAAGGAGGTGGTGGATCTGTACATTTACATAGAGAAAAATACATTACCAAAGGAGGTCCTGACGGAGGTGATGGTGGACGTGGAGGTCATATAATCTTACGGGCTAATCCTAATTTATGGACCTTATTTCACTTAAAATTTAACAAACACTTTAGAGCTGAACATGGTGGTCATGGTAGCAAGTCGCGAAGTACAGGAAAAGATGGCTCTGATGTTTATATTGATGTTCCTTTGGGAACTATTGTAAGAGATAGCGAAACTCAAGAAATACTTTTTGAAATTACTACTGAAAATACTGAACAAATTTTATTAGAAGGTGGAATGGGTGGCCTTGGAAACTGGAATTTCAGATCTCCTACAAATCAAACGCCACGATATGCACAACCTGGAATTGATGGTAAAGAAGGATGGTTTCAATTAGAATTAAAATTATTAGCCGATGTTGGCTTAGTTGGTTTTCCAAATGCCGGAAAATCTACATTGCTTTCGGTACTTACTGCTGCGAAACCTAAAATTGCAGATTATGCATTTACAACTCTAAAACCTAATTTAGGAATTGTAAAATACCGTGATTTTCAAACATTTGTAATGGCTGATATTCCTGGAATTATTGAAGGTGCTGCTGAAGGAAAAGGACTTGGACATCGATTTTTACGCCATATTGAAAGAAATTCAACCTTACTATTCTTAATCTCTGCTGATTCAGATGATATTAATAAAGAATATGCTATTTTGCTGAATGAACTCAAAAAACACAATCCTGAATTATTAGATAAAAGTAGGCTGCTAGCTATTTCTAAATCAGATATGTTAGATGAGGAATTAAAAGATGAAATTAAAAAAGAATTACCTAAAGGAATTGAAACTCTTTTTATTTCATCAATAGCACAACATGGTTTGGTAGAATTAAAAGATACATTGTGGAAAATGTTGAATGAATAATTTCCCTCTGCTAAATAGAGTCTAATTAATCAGTACTAAACTTCCATATTTGACCAATAGCTTGCCCTCCATTTCCGTCTTTTACAATCACTTTCCATGAGTAGGTTTGACTAGATACTAAATCTACACTTAAGCTTGTAGCTGTTTGATTGGTCGCTACTTGTTGTGTAGGTGTGTCACCTGTTTCAAAATATACATCATACGTTAATGTATCTGATGTATCTACATCGTCTGCAGTCCATTCTAAGGTAACTGTAACTGTACTTTGTACTGAGTTTAATGCAGGTGCTACAAGTACTGGTGGAAATGGTACATAATTGGAAACACCTTCACCTTCCGTATAAAACTGATTAGTACTTGAGTAACTACTTGATAGATTTTTACTGTCTATAGCTTTTACTCTCCAATAATAAGCAATCCCTTTTTCTAAAGCTAAGTTTCTTGTAGTAGTGGATACAGTTACCGTATGTACTATTTGTGAAAATCCTAAATCTTTGGCAACTTGTACTTGGTACGTTATTGTATCTCCATCTGGATCTGTTGCTGCATTCCAATTAAAATCTAACACGTTGTCTATACACAACAAGTTATTTGTTGGATATACTAAACTAGGAGTACTGGGCGCTTTGTTTTCTGGTGGTGGAATTGGTGTTCCTCCACTATCACTTCCACCGCAAGACCATATTACTATACTTATTACTGCTATGTATATATACTTTTTCATTTGTTATTTAGTGCTTTATTATTTTTAAAATAACTGGTTTATCTAATTGTACTTTTGCTATATACAATCCTGTTGGTTGGTTTTCAATATTTAATTGAACTTTACCATAAATAACAGGGTATGTTTTTATGAATATTAATTGAGATTGTATAGTATACAGTTCAATAACAACTTCTTTTTCTGAAGCTGGTAATGAAATTTCAAAACTGCCTTTCGTTGGGTTTGGATATACTACTAACTCCTTTAACAAGGTTATTATTTTGGAATAAACTCCTTCACAAGATACAGCTGTTTTAACTTCTATTAAATCACCATGTTTTACATCTATATTAAATATTGGAGAAGCTGTGTTGAATAGTTCTTTTCCATTTACATAAATTGTATAAGGTACCGTGCCTTCTTCTATTGTTACAGATACTTTACCGGTTGTTACACTTGATTTTCCTGAAATGGTAGTACCCTCTACTACTTCTACTACAAAACATTGCTCATAGCTTTCTTCTGGTATGGTAATACAGAAATTATAGGTACTAGGAGCTAAATCTTCAACTGTCAAATCCGTTGTGAAATTATATAACGTTCCGTCTATGGTTGTTACATAATTGTAAGTCTCAGATGTTTTTATAATCAGTTGTCCATTGTCTTTATTTGGACAAGTCTCTCCAATAACTTCTATATTGAAATTGTTAGAAGATAACACAAAACATCCTGTAGCATCAACCATAGCTCCTGCTATAGTATCTGGGCAGATATCTACATTATTCATTACACCATCATTATCATCATCTAACTGACTCTCTGAACATCCATTTGCATCCACCTCTTCTCCTATTGGTGTGTTTGGACATAAATCTATATCATCTGCTATTCCATCAGAGTCATCATCATTTAAAGCAAGTGTTAATTCTCCAAAATTTATGGTAGTGCCGTAGTTTATATTATTTCCACTCCATATCAATTGATAGTAATAATTACCATTATCATTATCAATATTTGAAATATCAAATCCAATTATTTTACCAGTACTAGGAGTAACCTCAAGATTACTCCAAGGTATCGCCATTTCAACCGTATAACCACCATCAATATTTTGTACAGCATGTAGCACACCTTCTGTTAGACCATTCTTTTCTTCTATTTCATTATTATTCCATCCTTTTTTAAACTGTCTATCTAAGGAATCGTATTGATAGGACTTATTAAAATCACTATCAATGAAAATTTGAATACCATCATTTAACCCATTAGTTGCATTATTTACAAGATTCTCATCCAAAACTTCAATTGCAATATAGAGATAATTGTCATCCCATAGAGTACTAAATTTTGTTGTGTTATTAGACCAGTTTTGGTAAAATGGATATACCCCAACTATGTTTTGGTCAAGATTCCAATTAGATTCATTAATATTTCCATCTATCGTTATAGGAGTTTGCACTTTATAAGTAGTTGCTTGTTGTGGTTGTTTTTTCCAGTTTTCTTCGTAAAATGTATAAAAAGAATTTATAAAATCTACTTTATCTGTAAAATCTAACATAGTATAATCATTAGCATCAGATAAAATGAAATTTTTTAATTTCAAATAGCCACTTGTTTTAATTATGTAATCTACTAGCACTGCTCCGAGCAGATAATACATAGTATTATGATCTGAATGCTCTTCAACAAATTCATTAGATTCAAAATCATCAATTGTGGGATACCTTCCTGCCGAAGCAACAACTTTGCTAAATGCAACATTTACCTGTTCTTTGATAACTTCCTCTGAACCATCAATTTGGTTCTCAGGAATTAAACCTCCAGGTGCTAAAGTCGCTAAACCTTCAATCAACCATGCTGGGTTACTGTTAAAATCTAAATTCCCATGAATTACATGGGTAAGTTCATGTTGTGCTAAACCTATATAGTTCATCATAGGGTCATCCACATTAACCCTTGTAAACTTACACATATCTATACTTAATTTTTCCCCAATATGACCAATTTCAATATCATATTGCCCTTCTATATATTGAAAATCTTGTATTGTTGGATAAAACAATATGTTAATTTTATGCTCTATGGTCATTTGCATATCACTTGTAAAACGTGTATAAAATTCTTCTAATTCAGTAGTCCATTGATTAATTTCTGGCAAATCTTCATCAGCCATGTACAAATAAAAATGTTCCGTTTCTCTTTGAAACTCTAATAAATTACTATCTCTTAAATAGAATAAATCTAAGCTATAATACCATGTTTTTTCAAATTCTGATTCTGTATTAAAATGCCTAAAACCATATATTGTTGTGTTATTTTCAAATCGTATTGCATTAAAAATATTATTAAATGTATATACATCTGCCACATACTGAAATATCGTATATGCAAAGGCATATTTATCAAATGAAGTAATTTGATCCCAATTATTCATCTCTTGTATTGTCGGTTTTCTACCAAGATTACTTATTTCTAAACGAATTTCTTCTGGGGTTGATTTCATACCTGCTTGATGACGTGCAAAACCGTATTTCATCCACTCTGAAGCTGTGTAATTATATTCATAATCAACAAACATTTTTGCAAAAGCATGCATAGCAGCTTGCTCAAAATTATCAAAATACGAGAGTTGACTTGTAGTTGTTGGATTTATAAGGTATAGAACTTCCCTATACACGTAAGATGTTTCAAAATCAGCCAAATTACTTGGCTTAAACTCATTAAACTCTGTTAAATCCTTACAAATATTTATTGAAAAAATTTTAGAACGATCTGCAAAAGAATACTCAAAATATTTTTTGTAAAAATCTATTTTATCTTGAAGTTGGTCTATTATTGTACTCGCTTTACTACTATTCTCCGAATCATGATAAACGATAAGATTTTCTGAATTAATTTGTATTTTATCTAAGGTGTGACTAAAATCTCTAACTACATTACTAATTCTTAATTCATCAATATATCCATTAAAATAATTTTCAGTGAAAAGTCCTGCACCAATTCTCAAATCCTGTGTTCCTGTACTAATAATTGTTTCAGAATTATAATTTATTGATTTCTCTTCAATTATTTCAAAATTTATATCACGTAAAACTAATTTAATGGCATTATTATCATAATCATTTATTAATGCAACATGGTACCAAGTTTTAGTCTCAATTCCATTTTGAGAAGATATAATTTGAGCACCTCCATCATTACTGCTAAAGCCGTATTTTAAGCTTCCCCAACTAGCGGGTATTTCGAGATAATAATTAGCGGAATACCCTGTAGTTGGTAAAAGAATTGGAATAGGCCAGTTATTAAAATTCTGATCCCATTCTTCAATATTAAACCAAAAATCAATAGTCCAATTATTCGTTAAACTTAATTCAGTTGTGTAAGGAACTGATATAAACGATTGATTTTCTTGAATACTATTATCAAAATAAATAGCATTTCCTAAACTACCAATTGGACTATTAATATATGTTTTTTCTATACCAAAATCATTGATTGAATAACTTACCACTTCTTCATTTAAATTACCATCAAAATGCATTAATAATACCGTATTTTCATCAGTCGTATAAGGATTTATTGTTTGAGAAAAAGATAATTCTGAAATTAGAAATCCGGTACTTAGTAAGAGAAGAGTTTTAAAATTCATAGTCTGTTTTTAAATTTTTACACAATCCTCAGCAAATTCTTACTAAGAATAAATGCAGTAAAAATATATGCCTAATAAAATAAAAACCTCACCATGAATAGAAATACTTGAAAAATGAAATATTATTTTACTATGACAATCAGATAAATTTAAGGAACTATTTTTCTTTTTTTAGTGATATTTATCATATAATCAATTGTTTAAGAAATAAATGAAAAGATTTTAAACTTAAGCTGTAGCTGTTGGTTACAACTTTACAATAACTAGTAGATCCTATTAATTCTTCAAAATTATTGGCAACATAAATTCTGTTACAACCGGCATATTTCTTTTTATTGCTGGTTGTAACGTTGGTAAACTCTGTAAACTTACCTTTATTAAGCTATCAAAATTTGGCAGTAATTCTTTTGTTTCTTTTGAGATTTGAATGCTTGAAAGACTTGTTTTTCCCAAAATATTGATTCTTAATTTTACCAATACAGTATCATTAACCATCTCTTTAGCATTTAGTTTAAATTGTTTTAAGGATGCGTAAATATACTGTGACATTTCTAGTTGAAAACAAATTCGCTGTTTGCTTCGTGAGGGAATATCTTTACAATTAGGGAATAGTGGAAAGGCGTCAACAGTACTAAAATCAACTATTGTATCTACTTCTTGTATAGGTGTTCTTTCTGATTTTTTTTCAAAATAAGAACACGACACCAATAATGACAGCAAAAAAAATAAAGCAACTAATTGTTTCAACATATGTATTTATTTCCACAAGTGAAAATACAACATTTTATGTTACTCAACAATTTCACCTTTAATAAAGTATTCTTTTTTTATCTCTTTAATTCTATTTTTTGCATATAGAGTCAATTTTTTATTTTTCCC
>Ga0256834_1001291_pt1 | contig 17292 bp, 21 predicted proteins | sample 4281140metaG_FD_190536 | JGI IMG/M metagenome (GOLD analysis project Ga0256834, IMG submission 190536) | Hydrothermal vent microbial communities from East Pacific Rise, Pacific Ocean - 4281-140 | ecosystem: Environmental > Aquatic > Marine > Hydrothermal vents | place: Pacific Ocean: East...
GATATGAATTCGTCTCATAGACAAATTCTTTGCCGAAAATTTGTCTATAGGAGCTTTTAATATGATTAAAAAAATATTTTTATTTAGTTTATTGTCTTTGTCATTGTTCGCAGGAAGTATTTCTGTTACAGATTCTGTATCAACCCCAGTAAATGATAACAGTTGTTTTGATAAGACATTTGATATTTCTTTGTCTTCTTCTATTACGAATGTGATTATGGAAGTAAATATAGAACATCCCTATAGGGATGATCTTGATGTAAGCCTGACTTCTCCTGTAGGTACAGTGGTTGACTTGACAAGTGATAATGGAGGAAGAAAAAACAATCTTTATGTGATCTTCGATGATACAGCAGCAACTTCTATTGTGGATGATAATCAAAATCAAACCTCAGTTGTAACAAGACGGCCAGAAGTAGCTTTGTCTTCATTTGATACTGAAGATTCCTTAGGTATATGGACACTGACGGTCTGTGATGATGCTACTGGAGATATTGGTACCTATAATTATTCAACACTTACCATTTACAATGCAGATCCAACTACACCTCCTATTGTATCCCCCATACCTAATCAAGTTGCGACTATCGATAGAGTTTTCTCTTCCGATTTATCAAGTTATATTGTTCAAACAGATGGAGACCCAATACTTAGTTATCGTTTAGACGAGACTTTGCCGACAGGATTGTCATTCGATACGACAACCGGAGTGATATCTGGTACACCTACAGTAGTGGAAACTGCAACAGTAACTCTATATGCAACTGACAAAGACGGAGAATCGGCAGGGCAGAGGTTTGCTATAAAAGTCTTTCCTGTTTCGCCACTGGTTGATTACCGGATGGATGAATGTTTCTGGTTTAACAGCAGTGCTATCATTGGTGATGTAAAGGACAGTTCACCGTTTGGAGTGGATGCAACCTCCTCTGGTGCAGCGATGACTGTAACAAATAGTGTTAATCCTCCTATATGCAATTATGGTCATTTCAGTGCACAACCGGATCTTGTATCTGCAGAAGATTCAACAGCGGGAAACACTACCGGAGGCTTTACAGTTTCTTTTTGGGTACGTGCGACACAAGATTTTGGGAATTATGCTCTGATCGTTACAAAGTCAAAAGCATGGGATTGGACTGATGGATGGGGATTTGTGAATCCTAATGATGCAACAGGTAATACATTACGTTTTTATATAAATGCTTATGGTGGAACGTCTATCGAGACAACGGTAGCACCTTCAGATGGATGGGTACATATAGTAGGTACATACGACTTAAGCAATCTTCGCCTATATAAAAATGGTATAGAAGTAACAGGTAGTCCTGTTGCGGATACATCAACTGTAAATAATAGTCTTGATCCTATCCGGTTGGGGTATGATGATCCGAATGATGCGGAATTTATCGGAGATACGGATGAGTTTAAATTTTGGGACTATGCTTTGAGTGCTACAGAGATACAGAATATTTACAATAATGAATCGGCAGGTAACAATTATGACGGTACAAATCGAACTTGTAATGCCTGTAGTGCAACTGTGAACGCTGGTGTTTGGGAACTCATTGGAGTTCCTGCAGATTTGAGAACAGGTACTTATACGGTGGCAGATCTTATTGGGGATGATATTACTACGACCTATGGTACAGACTGGCGTGTGTATGGGAGAGGATACAGTGATACCAATAATAGCAGTTGGTACGAATACCTTGACTTGACCACACCGCTTGAGTTTGGAAAAGGATACTGGTTACGAAGCCTACAGGATGGGGCATGGGATGTTAATGATATAGAGGCTGTTGATTACAATTCAACAAGTCCCGATTGTCCTGCTGTAAGCTGTGTTGAGATAGACATACGGCCTGTTGCATTGCAGGATGGTGTAGATGATCTTCTTGGTACTGGTAAATATAGATATAATTTGACAGGTGCTATAGGCAAGCAACCGGTTGACTGGGCGGATTGTCGTATTTTGATAGATGATGTAGCCTATACTCCGAGTGCGGCTGAGTCAGCAGGGTATATGAAAAATCAGATATGGCAGTACAATCCTTCTAGCAGTAGTGCAGACAGTAAAGGATATACAACATGTAACGATGTCTCTCCCGGAGGATGTCAGTTGATACCTTACAAAGGTTTCTTGATAGAATTGCACGGTCTTACAAAAGAGAAAGTAGTTAAACTGCTTATACCTGAGGAGTAAATGATGTTAAAAATAAAAAAGTTTTTTTACCTTTTAATACTGATGATTATGCTAGCAGGTTGTGATACTTCAAGTGATGTAATAAATTCCGATAATAAGGTTAATGCTATTGATGAAATAGTTAAAGAAGAGATAGTCAATGAGAATACAGTGCCTGAGAAAAGAAGCATTGTAGCGGAAAAAGCAATCAACTGGTATATTCGTCTGCAAGCAGAGGATACTTCAAAGCAGATCATATCTTCAAATACCCAGTTAGGAGTGCTTGATGAAGAGGGAGCTACCGTAAAGCATACATTAAGTACACTTCCTCCGATGGGTAGTGACTACATTGATATTGTTTTTCAAGATCCTGTAGGAGTAGATGCTGGAGAGTATAAAACCAATTTTCAGCAGTTCGCTGAAAATAGTGAATATAGATGGCAATTTACAGTAAAAACTGATAACACAAATGCAAATATTGCATTGACATGGAGAGGCTTGTATGTCTTAAACCCATATATTGATGATCAAGATCGTCAAAGGTATGAAGAGACACGCTCTATGAGTAATCTGTTAATACGAAATATGCAGCTGATCGATGTTGACACTGGTAATGTTATGAATGTTTTATCGGGAGACAATGCTAAAGTATATTATTTTAATATGAATGGTAAAACCGAAAAGACATTTGAATGGGTAGTTTTGCCCGATAGTGCGCTTGCTTCATCCGGGAGTAAATAATAATGAAAAAAATATTAAAGAAACCACAAAATATTGTTAAGCATGAAAAGACAGAAATAAGAAATACTTCATCTGCTACAGGAGAAGAGCAGGAAAAATCTTCAAGACGTTATTTTTTAAAGAAATCTGCATATGTTGCACCAGTTTTGATGGCATTGGGACAACTTGTTAAACCTACAAATGTACAGGCACTTGGGTCTGTACCAGGGCCTCCCCCAATATGGTAGCCATAGTATAATTTCTCTTCTCAAGGTCATCTGTGATTGTTTTTAATAAAAATATGCTTTTTTTCAATGAAACTCAATTAAATACGAAAAAACCGATTAATAGTTCATTGGAAATCATCAAGATCATAAAAGATTCAATATACTTTGAGAATCTTAGACTAATGAGTAAAAGTAATATGATACCCATGTCAGGACAAGAAGTTCGTTATTTAAGTGAAGGATCCTTTACGAAAGCAGGCAAAAGCTTCTCTTGGGCATTAGAGATCAAAGATGTGGTCACACTCGTATGGGATGCGAAAGCACGGAATATTCTTTACATGAAAGGCAATAATTATACGCCTGAACAACTTCGTTATTGGATCTTTCATACTTTTTTTCCTATTGTACTGGAGTTAGAGAGAACTTACCGAATTTTACATGTAGGTTCGGTTGAGGTAGAGGGGAAACCTATACTCTTCTCTGCATTCTCTTTTGGAGGGAAATCAACACTGACAGATTACTTCATTAAAAAAGGGCATACGATGCTCTCAGATGATTCAGTGGCTATTGATAAACGGGGAGATACCTATTATGCTATTGCCTCTTATCCTTTTCATAGACCCTATAGAGAACTGGAAACCCTTGGTTATCCGGTAGAAAATTTTGCAACAGAACCTAAACCACTTCATGCAGTTTATCTGTTGGAAAAAGGTGAACCTGATGCTAAGGTAGAGATACAGGAGCTGAAAGGTATAGAAAAATTCAAAGCATTTCACTACAGCACCTTTATTAATTTTGACTTTATGAAAAAAGAACGCTTTGAATTTTTTACAGAAATGGCGAAGCAAGTTCCTGTATATCAAGTGAAAGTACCCTGGGATATGAAGAGGCTGGATGAAGTCTATGAAAAAATAGTATCCCATACAAAAGCGTAAATACGTAATACTTTTTTGTTAGCATTTTATGCTATACTCCTGAAAAAATCATCTTCAAGGAATCTCCCAATGAAAGCATTACTCTTCTCACTTACAGCAACAGCTATACTGCTTAGCCCGCTCTTTTCCAAAGAGAAGATGGTTGACCCGGCAAAATTCCCAGAGTTGAAAAAAATGAATGCTGTTCTTCAAGACCCTGTGCTCACCATAAAAGGTGCCATTGAAAAGCCGGAGAGTTACATACTGAAACTTGAAGCCAGATCTCCACAGGGATCACAGAATATTACCGCTTTTTTAAATAAAAAGACGTCAGAACTTTACATTGGGTCTGCCTATGACAAAGAGGGGAAAATGATAGATTTTCCCAAAGATGCAAAGATCGTAAAAGAGGGTGTGGCCTTTACTTACGGAACAGGGAAGAAAGAGATCTACTTGATCACAGATCCAGAGTGTCCCTATTGCAGTAGATTTGAACAGGATGCAAACGGAAAGTTAGATGACTATACCGTGCATGTAATACTTTTTCCGCTCTCTTTTCATAAAAAATCTCCTGCTATGACAGAGTGGATCATGATGGGCAAAGATGATGTAGAAAAGAAAGCACGTTTTAAAGAAGTCATGCTCAAAGGTTCAAAAAAATATAAAAAGCTCATTAAAGATGAACAAAAACCATTTGTCTACTCTTCTGAGGCACAAGCATATATAAAAAAGTCTGGAGAAGCGGCACGAGAACTCAATATGAGAGGGACACCGGCATTGTATGATGCTGAATTTAACCCTCTTTCTCAAGATCAGGTTTTGGAGAGTGCCAAGAAATGAATCTGAATTCTAAAGTAACTTTTGCAGATACCGTGTTTGCACAGGAAGTGGATGGAGAGATGGTGCTTCTGGATATGAATTCAGAGAATTATTTCGGATTGGATGCTGTCGGTACGGATATATGGCAGGCGATGCAGGAGAGAGAGACTTTGCAGGAAGTTTTGGAAGCATTGCTTGAGCAGTATGAAGTAGAAGAGGATGTCTTAAAAAAAGATCTTTTGACTTTTGTAGAAAAACTTCAGGAGAGTGGTCTGGTCGAGGTGCAAAAAATTTGAATTTAGAAAGTATGTTGGAGAGAGAAGATATTTCTCTGAGTGTAGATATTGTAGAAAAGTTGGAAGCCTTTACACTTTTACTGCATGAATGGAACCAGATACACAATCTTACCGGAGCAAAAACTGTTGCTGCCATTTACGATAACATTATTGATTCTCTGTATCCGTTGACTTTTATACATAAACCGTTTACGCTTCTGGATGTAGGAACTGGTGCAGGGTTTCCAGGGCTTGTCCTGGCAATAGCATTGCCGGAGACGGAAGTAGTACTTGCCGAACCTTTGAAAAAACGGGTCTCTTTTTTAAAATATGCAGCCATAGATCTTGAACTTCAAAATGTCAAGGTTGAAGGAAAAAGAGTTGAAAATATAGAACATGAAGCATTTGGACTCATTTCCTCGCGTGCAGTGACCAATACCAAACTGCTTTTGGACTTGACAGAAAAGATATCCGATCCGCAGACGGAGTACCTGTTTTACAAAGGCTCAAGGGTCTTTGATGAGATTGAAGATGTACAACATCAGTTAGATTATGATATAGTACAAAAAAATCAGAGAAATTATCTGTATATAAAGAGTAGCAGTTGATATTGAAACTTATAATTTTAGCCGTGCTGGGTTATTATATCTATAAATTTTTTGGAGGAAAACTGCCTACAGTAGGCGGGAAAACCAAAGAAGAAAAAAAACTGGATGAAGATACACTGGTAGAATGCAGTAAATGCAGTACCTATGTGACCATAAAAGAGAGTACACTCATTCACGGTAAATACTATTGTGATGAATGTGTTGACACATTATAATATAAATGAAGGGGTAAACTATGATAATCATTGGACATCCATGGATAAAAAGTCAGCTATTTCGTAAAGTTTTTTCAATAGAGGATATCAAAAACAGTAAAGCAGATGAAATCGTATTGCTTGAACCTTTGGTGGATTCTCATGCGTTTGCACAGTATTGTCAGGAGAATGGTATTGTCTATGCTGTCGTGGTAAACAGTTTAAATGATGCTGTTTTTGCGAATGCATTGGGTGCAAAATATATGATATGTGAAGAAGAGAGTGCTTTAATGATACAGCCTATTGCGCAGGAGTACCTTTTTGATACCGGTGTTCTGGTTCTGATCCATAATGAAAAAGAGATCTCTAAAATTGTCAGAGGCGGAATAGACGGCGTGATCTTTGCTGAAGCGATCTGTTAATTTTTTATGTGGCATAAACTACAGGACTATCCTTTAACCTACGGTATTATCGGGATCAATATTTTTCTTTTTCTGGTCTCTGCATTCCTGAGTCGAAGTATCGCTGATATGGATATGCAGACCCTGGTCGATATGGGTGCGCTGTATGGTCCTTTGACCGTATTGAAAGGGGAATGGTGGCGGCTCTTTACTGCCATGTTCCTTCATGGCGGTATGACACACATACTGATGAACATGTTTTCTCTTTATCTTATCGGGCGCGGTGTTGAAGTCTATTTTGAGAAAAAAGCGTATGTGAGTATCTATCTTTTTTCCGGGCTTATTGGCGGGCTTGCTTCGCTCTATATGCATCCAAACTCTGTGGGCATAGGTGCATCGGGAGCTATATTTGGTGTGTTTGGGGCACTGGCAGGCTTTTTTTTGGCACATCGAGATAAGATAGCCTCACACAGCAAAGAGTTCATGAAGGATTTCGCTGTAGTTTTGGGGCTGAATCTTGCTTTAGGGTTTTCCATCCCATCCATTGATGTTTCTGCCCATATGGGCGGTTTGATCATTGGACTCATTGGCGGTTTTGTGATCTCGAAGAATCCAAAATGGGTTTGGCCATTTTCCGTGTTTATGACCGCTGTGATACTGCTGACCATGCAGTATTTACCGACTTATTATGTGCAAGTATTTACTTAAGTTACTTTTACCTTTTTTCTTTTTAGCCTGTACCCATATGCCTGAAACATCACAGTATCAGGTGGAAGAACTTGCAGAGAAACTGATGACTTTGCATGATGGGGTCCCTGCAGAAGAAGCAAGAGGACTTTCTCAGGAGATCTTTCTTGAAAGTGCCAAACTCAGAAAAAAATTCAAACCTGTTTCAGAACCGCACTTCAATAATTTTCTGATCAATATCGGAATGCAAGATCAGGGATTGTGTTATCAGTGGAGTGATGCACTGTATATTCATTTTGAAAAGAGCCGTTATCCGCATTTTGACTTTCATCTGCTGGTATCGGATCAGGGTAAATATTTCTCAGAACACAATGTCCTGGTGGTGGTTGCCAAAGGGGAAAATGTGATGGATGGAATCATTATTGATCCATGGAGAGAAGCGGGAAGCGTCTATTTTGTAAAGGTAAAGGATGACCATGGATATAAATGGAAACATCGAGCCGAGAGAGGGTGTTTGCGTTAACCTACTCTGAGGCTTCGGCTTCCCGTATCTCTGCTTCTTCAGCGCGTTGGGCTTCCAACTCTGCTTCTGAGAGTGCTTCTTTTTCCTGTACCTCTTCTTGATCTTCTACATTTTCGGAGGCTTCCGGTTGGATCTCCTGTTCTACAGATGCAGATTCTGCTGCTGCTTCTGTTTGGGTTTCATTGCTCTCATTGGCAACAGAAGTGGTTTGAAACAGTAAAAATAGAGAAAAAATAACAGATGATAGTAGTTTAGACATGATAGACCTTTCTATAAGTGTTAGCTAGAGTTTACAGAAAAATGATTAAAATGGCAAATAGATCTTGTCTGACAATTCGTTATATTCACTTATGGCATCGGAATCTATAGTAATACCCCCGCCACTTTTATAGACAAGTTTCCCCTTTTTTTCTTCCATAAAGCGGATCATTACCCCGGAACGAAGTTCCTGCCCGTCGAAAACACCAAAAATACCGGTATAAAAACCCCGGTCATAATTTTCAGTCTTATTGATGATATGTATCGTAGACCTTTTTGGGGTACCTGTAATGGACCCTGCCGGTGACAACTTGTCAAGCAGTGTGCCGATGTTGTCTTTCCAGTTTTCAGGCAGGGCAGCGGTGATCTTTGAAGAGACTTGCAATAACTCTTTCTGACCCGCTTTGATCTTTTCGACATAACGAAACCTGTCAACTTTGACAGATGAACCTACAATACCAAGATCATTGCGCATAAGGTCAACGATCATCACATGTTCTGCCATTTCCTTTTGATCATTGAGAATCGTTCTTTCGGCATTTGGGAGATTCGCATCGATAGTTCCTTTCATAGGGTAGGTCGCGATGGTGTTTTCTTTAATATCTACAAAACGTTCCGGAGAGAAACAAATGAACTCTCCTTTGAAATAGAGTTTGAACTTGGCTTTGGCATAGCTAAAGATCTCTTTGAGATTTAAATTGCTTTCAACAGGTGTCTGAAAAGTTAGATTGAGAAGATATGTATTGCCTGAGCGGATCTCTACAAGGATGTGTTCAAAGGCTTTTTTGTACTGAAGAAAGGAGACAGGTGATTTTGAAAAAGTAAAGTTCTTTTCTCTTTTTTGAACGGGATAGTTCCTCCACTCTTCAAGTTTATACTGAATGTCATCATCCAGGTCGTCAAGTGCTCTGGCAAAGATCTTGGTTTTGTCATAGGATAGGATAAAGAGAAAAGGTATCCGGGATATTCCCAGTTCATTGATCTGTTTAAATCCTTCTTGTGTGGTTAGCCACATGAAAGATCCTTCGTCTTTTTAGAAAGGAGTGTCAGTTTGCAATGTTTTGTAATGCTCTTATTCTGAACGCTGAACGCTGAACGCTGAACGCTCATAGTTATGAATCCAGGAGGAGCAACTTTAAAATAGCCATACGCATGTAGACACCGTTCTTGACCTGTTCGAGTACTTTACATCTCGGATCTTCCAGCATTTCATCAGAAATGTCAATATTTCTCATGACTGGCCCGGGATGGAGGAGTAAAATATCTCTTTTGCCTAAACGGTCTTTGTCGATGCAGTAGTGTCTTGAATATTCGTTGTAATTGTCAAAAATAGGGGAAGAGTGGCGTTCGAGCTGTGCTCTTAGTGACATGATGACATCAACTTTGTCAATGACATCTTCCAGGTTGTCATATTGCGGAAGGTCACTTTCAGGCATAAAAGGTTTGGGTGCCACAAGCAGTACGTTCATTCCCATACGTGTCAACAGACGGATACCTGAAGAGGCAACCCGTGAACTGACTATGTCTCCAACAATAGCAATGGTCTTGCCTTTCACTTCTCCAAAATGCTCTGTCATGGTAAAAAGATCAAGCAGTGCCTGGGTAGGATGTGCATAATTTCCTGCGCCAGCATTGATAACAGGGGTCATTTGCATGTCGGCAAGGATTCCGGGTGCTTCATTTTCACTGTGACGGATAATGACGGCATCTGGTTCCATGGCACAGAGATTGGTGAAAGTATCTTCCAGGCTTTCTCCCTTTTTTGTAGAAGAACGTGAAGGATCAAGATGGACTACGGCTGCACCAAGTTTTTTGGCGGCCACTTCAAAGGAAGACCTGGTTCTTGTTGAAGCTTCAAAAAAGAGTGTGATCAGCAGTCTGTCCCTGAGCAGTTGTATGGGGCGTTGTGATTTGAATACTCTTGCATCATGCAAAAGCTGAGCTATCTGTTCATCTGAAAAGTCTGAGGTGTCAATGAGGTGCTGCATGGGTATCCTTCATAAGGCGGATTATAATGATATGATTATAACCAATCAATGGTAAAATGTATTTAGAAAAGGATGGATCAATGAAAATTATTAAACTATTTTTACTTTTTAGCTTTGTGTTGTGGGCAGAGTATAAATTGGATATACCACAGAATATTGATGTATCACAACTTAAAAATATTGTTAAAAATGGATGGAATGACTCAAACAAGACTTTAAATGATTTGATTGTCTCTAATGCGCAAAGGGTGATGCCTGAGATTCAGGAGAAGATAAAGAATCCTTTTCAAAAAACAGAAAGAACAAAAGAAAATAGTGTTCCTGTTCCTAAAATAAATTTACGAAGAGAAGACTATTTGTTTATCGTTGCATATACTAAATATTTGGAGTTTAATGACAATATAGATACATCATTAGCGTTAAATATTAATATGCTTAAAGGTGTTAAAAATATAGAAGATACTTCTATGCTTAGGGTTATCTTTTCTTTAGTTGTGGAACAAACAGTAAGAGCAGGGTTATCACAATTGTTATCTACGCATAAAGAGTTAAAAAATAAATCTTTGTTATTTGAACAGTTACCAAACCTTTTGACATTGGATACGAGTGCTTTTTTTATTGCGATGGAAGGAGAAAGAGATTTTTTATTAAATATGAATTTATATAAAGATAGTAAAGAAAAATATCTTGCAAAGCAAGTTGGGAAAAACTATAAATTTTTAATGAAAGATGTGCAACATTATGTTGAGCTATATCAAAATGATTTTTACAATAAAATGTTTGATGCAATGAAAAAAGAAACTCCTGAAGCAATGAATATTTATGAAAAAGAGATGAATGAAATGAAAAAAGAGCATATGAATAATATAAATAGTATCCGTTTTTTTGCAAGTTCCCTATGGATTAAAATTAAAAGTTTATTGGGTATTGAAATTAAAGATTTTGGGTATTTTTCTCAATATTTAGCATATACATTGGTGTATGTTGCTACACCTAAAATAAATGAAATATATTTAGATTATTTACAGCATATTCAAAAAAATAAACTTTTTTTAGAAAAATTTAAAAATTAAAGGTGCTTGATAAATGTATTTAACCCATTCTCAACACTCCACCATTTAGGGAAAACAGCATCATAATAGGGCTGTGTCACTTCTGAAAAAACTTCTTTGTCTTCATAGAGATTTACACACCAGTCAAAATCGATGTCAAAGGTTTTAAGCGCCATGATGGAGAGGATGGTGTCATTGATGCATCCCAGTCTACTAGGTGTGACTAAAAGGGTTTTTGCATCGAGATCTTTGATAAGGTTGATGACCATGTACTCTTTGGTTATAGGAACCATAAGCCCTCCTGCTCCTTCAACCAAAAGAATATCACACAGTTTTGAAAGTGTTCCATGTTTGTCTATAATGCTTTTGAGGTCTATCTCATGCTCTCTGTCTGCACAAAAAGGTGCTGCAGGAAGAGGGAAGGTATAAGCGGTAATATCTTCTACATTGAAGGTTTCAAAGTTCCCATTTACCTTTTTGCAAGCTTCAAGTAGTACACTTGCATCAGGAGCTGTGTCTGTCACTCCGGTTTCGATGGGTTTATAGACCCCGACCTTATGTCCTTGTTTTGAGAGTCTCTCTATGAGTTGCAGGGTGGTATGGGTTTTACCCACGTTGGTACCGGTTGCTGTAATAAAAAGTGAACGCATACACAATTCCTTTATGATTCTGAGTTATGTTATAGAAGTCACTAAATTAGTATATATCATTGCGCTATGAATATTTACAAATAATCATCAATTAACCTAAGGGTTAATCTCAAATTCTTTGCAAACACTCATAACACAAGCACATGCACTATTTTAGCAACGCTATAACAGAAAACAGAATATTTTTTGATACAATTATAGTAGAAATATAAAGTATTTGATACAAGACAGTGAATTTAAGGATAGAAATTGCCAAAGTTTGAAGAAGAGTTGGATCTGGCGCTGGAGCTGGAAGAACCGAAGATGTTTAAAGTCTTTTTGCATAATGATGATTATACAAGTATGGATTTTGTGGTGGAAGTACTCATGGGTATTTTTCACAAGACTCATGCCCAGGCTGAGCAGATCATGTTGCAGATCCATGAAAAAAATAAAGCGGTGTGCGGCGTTTACACTTTTGAGATCGCCCAGACAAAAGTGGAACAGGTCAAACAGCTGGCCAAGCAGAATGAATTCCCTCTACTTGCAACCATAGAAGATGCTTAAAGGATAAGAGATGATCAGTATCGCATTAAATGACGTATTTAAAAATGCAGTGGGTTATGCCAAAGAGAACAGACATGAATACCTGACAGTGGAGCATGTATTTTTTGCCATTCTAAAAAGTGAGGAGGGGATAGATATTCTTTCTGTGCTGGGTGCAAACCTTGAAACGCTTGAGAGAGGGATCATTGACCATATCAATAAAACCATCCCTTCACTGAAAGAAGCCGTTGAACCTTTTGAAACGGTGGCACTCTCCCGTGCTATAAATGATATGATGACACATATACACTCTTCCGGACGTACGGAAGCCAGTATAGGAGATATGCTGGCTTCCATTTTTTTACAGGAACACTGCTATGCTGTGTATCTACTGAAAAAAGAGGGGATCGTCCGGGTAGATATACTTGAAGTGATCTCTCATTACTCGGTAGGTAAAGAGAGCCAGAAAAAAGAGAGTAAAAAAGAAGAAAGCCTGCTTGACCAGTTCACTATAGAATTGGTCGCTCTGGCACAGACAGGGAAGATCGACCCTGTTGTAGGACGTGTGGATGAGATAGAACGTGTCATGCAGACTCTCTGCAGACGCAAAAAGAACAACCCTTTACTTGTGGGAGAACCCGGTGTAGGTAAAACTGCCATTGCAGAAGGCTTGGCACTCAAGATCTCCGAAGGAGAAGTACCGGATATATTGAAAGACTCCAAAGTATTTGCTCTGGATATGGGTGCTCTGGTCGCCGGGACAAAATACAGAGGTGATTTTGAAAAACGTCTGAAGGGGATCATTTCGGAATTGAGTCACATGGATGATGCTATTCTTTTTATAGATGAAATTCATACCATGGTGGGTGCAGGAGCCACAAGCGGGGGAAGCATGGATGCTTCCAACCTCTTGAAACCGGCACTTGCGCGCGGCGATCTGAAGTGTATCGGGGCAACGACCTATGCGGAATATAGAAACTTTTTTGACAAAGACAAGGCATTGAGCAGACGCTTTGCCAAGATCGATGTGGAGGAACCGAGTATAGAAGATACCTTTACCATTTTGAAAGGTATTCAGCATAAATATGAGGAATTCCATAATATTAAATTTACAGATGCAGCACTTCAGTCAGCCATCGATCTTTCTGTGAAATATCTGCATGACAGATTTTTGCCGGACAAAGCCATGGATATCATTGATGAGGTCGGTGCGCATTTTATGCTTAGAGGACAGAATAATGTCATTGTAAAACCCAGAGACATTGAAGAGAGTGTCGCAAAAATGATGAAACTTCCTTCAACAGTGATAGGTACGGATGATACCCGAAAACTCAAAACCCTTGAAAAGGATTTGAAGGAATATATTATTGGTCAGGATGAAGCGATCTCTGTTCTGAGTACAGCGATCAAACGTTCTTATGCCGGGCTGAATGCAGACAACAGACCGATTGGGTCTTTTCTCTTTGTCGGTCCGACGGGTGTGGGTAAAACGGCATTGGCAACACAGCTTGCAAAAACGATGCATGTGCATTTTGAACGTTTGGATATGAGTGAATATATGGAATCACATACAGTTTCCCGTCTTGTGGGAGCACCTCCGGGATATGTGGGTTATGAGCAGGGAGGACTGCTGACAGAGATGATCAAAAAGCATCCGCATACGGTCTTGCTGCTTGATGAGATAGAGAAAGCCCATCCTGACATTATGAATATCCTGCTTCAGGTAATGGATGGTGCAAAACTGACGGACAATAACGGTGTGATCAGTGATTTTAAGAATGTGGTGCTCATTATGACCTCCAACATCGGTACAAAAGAAGCAAATGTCATGGGTTTCAACAAAGACAACTCGATGAAGACCGACAAAGCACTGAATGCCTTTTTCTCACCGGAATTCAGAAACAGGTTGTCTGCGATCGTCGAATTCAATACGCTTCCTCTTGATGTCCTTGTCAAGATTGTAGATACAGAGTTGGAAAAACTGAATGATCTGCTCAAATCTAAAAAGGTTACTGTGAAGCTCAGTAAAAAAGCCAAAGAGTATTTGGCCAATGAAGGGTATGATGAGCGTTACGGTGCAAGGCATATTGCCAGAGTGATCGATGAAAAAGTGAAAGAAGCATTGACCGATGAGATACTTTTTGGAAAACTCAAAAAAGGTGGCACCGTTAAAGTGGATTACAAAAAAGAAAAGCTACGCTTTTCTTTTGGCACGTAGGGTGCATTTTAATGCACTTTTAATCGGAGAAATTGATGTCTTCCATGTTTGATGAAGAAGAGTATTTGATCCCACAGTTACGTGGCTACTCTTACCGGTTTCCAGATCCTCATACTGCTTCAGATGAAGGGTTATTGGCCTATGGCGGAGACCTCTCTGTTCCAAGACTTTTAAGTGCATACAGAAATGGTATCTTTCCCTGGTACAATGAAGGTGACCCCATCTTGTGGTGGTCACCGAATCCACGGCTTTTACTTTATCCTGAAAAATTCAAAGTGAGGAAATCATTTAGACGTGTACTGCGTTCGGGTAAATTCTCTGTAACTTTTGACAAACATTTTAAAGAGGTCATTGCTTATTGTGCGAATGTGCCTCGTGAAGGACAAAAGAGTTCTTGGATCGTGCCAGATATGCAAAGAGCCTATATCCACCTTTATGAGGAGTACACTGCACATAGTGTGGAAGTATATTTGGAGGGCAGACTGGTCGGCGGTTTATACGGTTTGGCTCTGGGAAAAGTTTTTTTCGGTGAGTCAATGTTCTCTCTGGTTCCGGATGCTTCCAAGGTAGCTTTTAAAGCACTAAGTGATGTCTTAGGTAGGAGAGGTTATGATTTTATAGATTGCCAGATGAAAACGGATCATATGGTTGGTTTGGGGGCTGAGACGGTATCGAGAGATATCTATCTTGACGAACTGAAGACCGCCATGCATAAACCCGGTGATCTCGGACATTGGCATGATTTTACATGGGAATACAGTGATCCCATAAATGAAGGAAAAAAAGATGGTGAATAGAGACATGAATTTCTCTTTATGGTTGGATTTTGTAGAGAGAGACTTTTTAAAAAATGAATTTATGACGTTGATCGAAAAGGGTATCATAAACGGAGCGACAAGCAACCCGTCTATTTTTGCTTCAGCCATTACTACTTCACCTGCATACAAAGAGCAATTGTCTCAACTTGAAGGGAAAAGCCCGAAAGAAAAATATGAAGCACTGGCGATCGAAGATATACGTACTGCGGCGCAAGCGTTAAGGGGAGTCTATGATGAAGGAAATGACGGTTATATTTCCATAGAGGTCGATCCCTTCCTTTCCAACGATACTCAGGGTACGATTGAAGAGGGTAAAAGATTGTTCGCAGCGATCGGCGAACCGAATGTCATGATAAAGGTTCCTGCGACAAGTGCAGGATATGAAGCAATGCATGCACTTCTTGAAACAGGTATATCTGTAAATGCGACACTGGTCTTTTCTCCGGATCAGGCAAAACATTGTCTCAAAGCCATGAAAGCGGGAATAGACAGTTTTGAAGCAGATGGCGGGCGCAGAGTACAGGCGGTTATTTCTGTCTTTGTCAGCCGTTTTGACAGACATCTTGATGATGATCTTGCCTGTGAAGGTATCGATGTGTCCAAAACAGGTATCTATAATGCTGCCAAGATCTATAATATGATCGAAAAAAACCATACACCGAGTGTTAAAACATTGTTTGCAAGTACGGGGGTCAAAGGGGACAACCTTCCTGTAGATTATTACATCAGAGAACTGTTCGGACCGCACTCGGTCAATACGGCACCTTTGGCGACGATCGAAGCTTACATTGCCCATAAAGAGACAGAACCAAAACTTCCGATGGAAGAGAGTGAGATCAAGGGATACTTCACGAAACTTTCAGATTGTGGATTTGATATGGATGAAGTGTATGATACTTTGCTCAAAGAGGGACTGAAAGCATTTGAAGATGCCTTCAGTGAGATGCTGGAAGCATTGAAATAGGTACAAAAACAGCCAAAGGAAGTACATGGAAGAAAAACTCAAACTCTTTTTACGAAGTATGATCAGTAATGAAGGTTCCGACCTTCATCTTAAATCAGGTGCGATCACGAGAGTGCGTATACATGGTGTCCTGCGGTTACTTGGTAAAGATATGCTTACTGCCGAAGAGGTGGAGGGTATTGGAAGAGCCATTATGTCTGAAGAACAATATGTAAAACTTAAAGCAGATAAAAGTCTCGACTTTTCCTATATTCTTGGAGATGAGCATAGATTCAGGGTCAATTTCTTCTATCAGATGGATGGCTTGTCCGCGGTCTTTCGTATTATTCCTGTAGATATACTCAGTCTTGATGATCTCAAACTTCCTGAAGTGATCAAAAGTTTTACCGATATACACAGAGGGCTGGTACTTGTGACCGGGGTGACCGGTTCAGGTAAATCAACAACACTCGCTGCGATCTTGGACAAGATCAACAGGGAGACCAAAAAACATATTATTACCATTGAAGATCCTATAGAATTTATCCATAAAGACAGAGGATGCCTTATCAACCAGCGTGCTATAGGACAAGATACCCACTCTTTTTCAGATGCACTGAGAGCCGGACTGAGAGAAGACCCCGATATCATACTTGTAGGGGAAATGCGGGATCTGGAGACCATAGATATTGCGTTGCATGCAGCGAATACAGGTCACCTTGTATTCTCGACCCTGCATACACTGGATGCAAAAGAGACCATTGACAGGATCATCGGTATGTTCTCCAAAGAAGAACAGAATCGTATCCGGTCATCTTTGGCATCGGTACTTGAAGGCGTCATTTCACAAAGACTTATTCCCAACAGACAGGGAGGAAGAACAGCGGCTATTGAAGTGTTGAAAAAAACGGCGAGGATCGAACAGCTTATTATGGAAAACAGGGATTATGAAATACCGGATGCACTTTTTGAAGGTAAAGAGATCTACGGTACGCAGACGTTTGACCAGGCACTGCTTGACCTGCTCCGTGAAGGTCGCATCAGCGAAGAAGTGACATTGGAATATGCAACCAGCCCTGCAGATATGAAACTTAAAATGGAGGGTGTCGGTAAAGGTGCGCTCGTCAAAGAAGATCTTAACAATGCAGAAGCAGATATCTTCGAGTTTAAAGAGGAAGAAGAATAGATTAAAAATATTTGGGTATAATCCGCGTTCAATTATCATGAAAGTGTGATAATATTTAAACTTAAGGACAAAATATGTTAGAAGGTATCGTTAGAGAGAGTATCGGA
>Ga0256834_1001293_pt1 | contig 17285 bp, 12 predicted proteins | sample 4281140metaG_FD_190536 | JGI IMG/M metagenome (GOLD analysis project Ga0256834, IMG submission 190536) | Hydrothermal vent microbial communities from East Pacific Rise, Pacific Ocean - 4281-140 | ecosystem: Environmental > Aquatic > Marine > Hydrothermal vents | place: Pacific Ocean: East...
ATTCACCAGATTTTAACCCTATAGAAAAAACATTTGGGGCAATGAAAAAACTAAGAAGATCTTTGCCAGAAGGGGCGGTTATTGATGATTTATTCTACTGCAATTCTTAACGCAATCTACTATATTACGTAGCTACAGACGAATTAACAACCTCTCTTGATGCGAGTATAACTCATCATTACTCAGAAAATTTGTCTTTAAAAACTAATTTGAGCATTGCTTATAACTGGATTAATGATTAATCTAAAATTACCACAAGTTATCAGGGTGGTGGGGCATTTTTTATCATGGAAGGGTATAATCGCGATCCTCTCATCGGGAGTGCTGAATTTGATGTTTTAAAAATATTTGAGAATAGTATGGAAATTTTGGGACAATATGATTTAGAAGGCCGTCAAGATTTTATAAATCAGACTGAGTCTGTTAAAGTTAGGTGGGCATTTTAAATATTGAAGTTTTTTATGCCCTTTATATTACTTACTCTAGCTCTTTCAGGATGTGGATATGTTAGCTTTAAAATACCCACACTTGCACAGCGCGATAGTTTGGCACAAGCTATTGTCCGCTCCCATCAGATGCAAAAAAAAATTATCCCTGTACATGGTTTCTTAATTACAACCTACAGCAGGATAACCGCCCCACAATATCCTGTAACAGTTTATATAGAAGGGGACGGCTTTGCCTGGTTATCGCGCAGCCAGCCATCTTCCAACCCAACACCAATAAATCCATTAGCCCTGCGTCTCGCGATGCAAGATATTTCACCTAATATCATATATATTGCCCGCCCATGTCAGTTTACGCAAGGACCTGCTTGTAAGGTTCCTTACTGGACGAATAAACGTTTTTCTGATGAAATTGTTACATCAATGAATGATGTGCTTAATATTTTTATGGATAATAATAAGTTAAATAATGTCCGTTTGGTTGGTTTTTCTGGTGGAGGTTCTATTGCTGCGCTTCTTGCAGCACGTAGAGAGGATGTTGTTGATTTGCGCACCATTGCAGGAAATTTGGACCATAAGAAACATAGTTCCATTCATAAGGTTTCCACGCTCAATGGATCGCTTAATCCTCCCGATATGGCAGAGACTTTAAGACATATTCCTCAGCATCATTTTATTGGAGGACTGGATAAAAATGTTACATTCGCCATATATCAATCTTATGCAACAGCCTTAAAAAATTCCACTTGTTTAAATTATACAATAGTCCCTGATGCAACTCATATCAAAAAATGGCAAGAAAAATGGCAAAATCTTAGCCAAATACACCCATCATGCGATTAGAAATTCTACCCCTCCCCAATTAAGAAGTGTGTATGTAGTAACTTGTAATAAGAATTGCGGTGCTTACAGCGGGGTTGTTCATCAGGTTTTAAGCATTACCATATAAATCGACACTGCTTGCATTGCTTGTATTTACATTTACTTGCTTTAGCTTATCACTGCGGATTACTTTTAGTTTCTCAAAATAAAGATCATCAATATCACCAGTAATGTATTTACCATCAAATACAGAACAATCAAATATGCGACTACCCTCGGCTTCATCACTAGGGGTTACAGCTTTTACCAAGTCTTTTAAATCTTGGTAAATAAGCCAATCTGCGCCGATTTCCTTTTCTACTTGCTGCACTGTTTTATCATAGGCAATAAGCTCTGAATTTACGGCCATATCAATGCCATAGACATTAGGAAAGCGAACAGGCGGCGCAGCAGAGGCAAAATACACATTTTTTGCACCAGCATTACGCGCCATATCAATAATTTTCTTACAAGTTGTACCTCTTACAATGGAGTCATCAACCAGCAAAACATTTTTATCCTGAAATTCCAGAGGAATAGGATTAAGCTTTTGCTTTACAGATTTTTCACGCTCGGCCTGCCCTGGCATTATAAATGTGCGCCCGATATATCTGTTTTTTACAAAACCTTCACGGAATTTAACATTTAATGTATGAGCAAGCTCCATTGCACAAGGACGGCTGGATTCGGGAATTGGAATTACAACATCAATATTATGATCTGGAATTTGGTGTTCAATTTTCTGGGCGAGATATTCACCCATACGTACACGCGCCTTATAAACCGAGCTACCATCAATTATAGAATCAGGGCGAGCAAAATACACATGCTCAAAAATACACGAAGCATGCTCTCTTGAGCCGTCACATATTTTACTATGAAACTCACCATTTTGATCTATATAAACTGCTTCACCTGGTAATATATCGCGAATAATTGTAAAGCCAAGCGCATCAAGCGCAACACTTTCAGAGGCGATCATGTATTCGGTATTACCATCCTCGTTAACGCGCGTTCCATAAATAAGGGGGCGAATACCGTTCGGGTCTCTAAAGGCGAGTATGCCATAGCCTGAAATCATAGCAATAACAGCATATGCACCGCGACAACGGCCATATAATTTTTCTACCGCTGCGAAGATATGCTTTGATTCTGGCTTTAATTGCTTTTGCTGTTGTAGCTCATGCGCAAGAACATTAAGCAATACTTCGGAATCCGAATTTGTATTTACATGGCGCAAATCAGCTCTGAAGATCTCTTCTGTAAGCTCATCTTGATTTGTAAGATTGCCATTATGCGCAAGAACAATGCCGTAGGGAGAATTAACATAGAATGGCTGTGATTCAGCAGAGCTTGAGCTGCCTGCCGTGGGATATCTAACATGGGCAATGCCTATATTACCTTTTAGATGCGTCATATGCTCGAGATTAAATATATCTCGAACCATACCATTATCTTTGCGCAAAAAGAATTTGCCGTTATCCTCGGTAACAATTCCCGCCGCATCTTGCCCGCGATGTTGCAGAACAGTCAGCGCATCATATAAGCTTTGATTAACAGGTGAGTAAGCATGAATCCCGACAATTCCGCACATAAATTAAGCAGCTTTCTTTTTTGACGCTGCCTTTGTAGCTTCATTAGCAGGCTGCACCATTTCAATTGTGCGCGTTGGGAACGGTATAGAGATACCATCTTTGTCCAGTGCTTCTTTAACACTTTTCATTGTTCCAACTTTAAGTGCAGCAAAGTCAGAAGAGGCCGACCATATACGCAAAGTTATATCAACCGAGGATTCACCTAAATTAGTAACCATGATTTGTGGCACTTTACCTTCATCTAAGATAATGCGCTCATCCTTTTCGATAGTTTTTTCGATAGTTTTGAATGCTTTATTGATATCATCATTATAGCTAATACCGAAGATCAAATCTTGGCGGCGCATGTCATTGCGTGAAAAGTTTTGAATATCAGTATTCCATAAATTACTATTTGGAACAAAGATATAGATGTTTTCAAGCGTTGCTAGTTCTGTCGCAAATAAACCAATTGTCTTTACTGTGCCACTTGTAGAACCGCAGGATATAAAGTCACCAACGTTAAATGGACGCAAAATAAGCAGCATCATACCCGCAGACACGTTGCTTAATGTTCCTTGTAATGCAAGGCCGATGGCAAGACCAGCCGCGCCGAAAATAGCAAGCAAACTGGTAGTTTGCACGCCAAATTGTTGTAGAATCATTAAAATGGATAATATGAATATTATATATTTTGCACTAGGAGCTAAAAAGCTTTTGATAGTATCATCTAGCTTTTTAATATTATTGATTTTTTTATTGGCGTAGTTTCCAATAGTCCAACCAGCAATAAGTACAAGGCCTGCGATAAGTACATTGATTGCAAGTGCTATAAAATATTCCATGATGTAAATTCCTATTTAAATTTGAGATATACTCAACTAATAGAACAGTTTAAATGCTTTCGCAAGTTAAACAATGCAAAATGTCTTTTAGAGTCAGAACCTAATGAAAAAAAACCACCAAATTATTATATTATGGTTAGGTTGTAGAATTTTTTTTAACAAGTTTTGCAGAGCATCTATAGCCTATCTCATTTTATTTAACAGGCTCTTGAGCTTGGCTATATATTTGCTTTATTTGCTCTTCCAAGCATGTTTGGTATGCATGAAATCCTGTCTTTTCAAAGATATTAACTCCTAAATTCATCTTTAAAGAATACAGCATCAACCCAACTGGAACGGTACTAATTAGATAAAGTACAAGAAACAAAGTAAACAGCATCATTTTACGCAAATACGTCATAATATAACTTCTTTAAAAACCTATAATTAAATAGTCTTAACATTTGCCAAGAAAATTTCAACCTCATCATGTAAACCAGCTGTTTTTGCAGTGATATCATCAGTAGCGGATTTAAGCTCTTCTGCGGCTGTTTTTGTTTGCTGCGCTGATTCCGTAACACCAGAAGCCACGCCGTTAACCTCATTTGTGCTATCAGCTGCGCCTTGTGTACTACGCACAATTTCTTCCATTGCAATGGATTGCTCCTCCATCGCTGCGGCAATAGATGTTGAAATCTCATTCATTTTTCCAATTGTATCAGAAACTTGAGAAATCGCGCCGACAGTCTTCTCGGTTGCGCCTTGTGTTGCATTAACTTGCGCTTCGATTTCTTCAGTTGCTTGCCCTGTTTGCGCAGCAAGAGCCTTAACCTCAGCTGCGACAACGGCAAAACCTTTACCCGCATCACCAGCGCGCGCAGCCTCAATCGTAGCATTAAGAGCAAGAAGATTTGTTTGCTCTGCAATATCCTTGATAAGCTCAACAACCTCACCAATCTTATCAGAGCTACCTTTTAAGCCTTGAATAGAATCATTTGCCTCATTTGCTTTTTCAACCGCTTCACGCGCTATATCGGATGATATTGTTATTTGAGAAGCGATCTCACGAATAGTTGCTGATAATTCTTCAGACGCAGATGCAACCGTATTAACATTTTCCGATGCAATGCCCGAAGCACTAACAAGTGCATTTGCTTGTGTCTCACCACACGCGGCAACATCACCTAAACCAGAAGATGTTTTTTCTAATGTTTTCATAGAGATAGCAACTTCTCTCATAAATTCAGCAACACTTTGATCAAAGCTATCCATTTGTGCTTCAAGTGCGTTAGCATGCTCTATTCGTTTTTGTTGCTCTTCATTTTGTGTATCTTGCAAATTCTTAGCATTAAGAAGACTTTCGGCAAATACCACCATAGAGCTTGATATATCACCAATCTCATCTTTTCTGTCAGCCCCCGTAACTTTATATTCAAGATTACCCGCAATCAATTCTTTTAACCCCGCAACAACAACTGCAATTGGATTAACAATAGATGCAACAATTATTGAGCCGATAAATGCAATTAGAACTACCATAACAATAGAAACAACCACAGATGTACTTAATGCAGTTTTTGTAATTGATTGAGAATGCCTAAGTAACTCAACTAAATCTACAGCAATTTTATCTTCAACCAATTTCATTTTGTTAATTCTTTTAGTAATCATTTCGTACCAGTATGGACCAGAAACATCAGCCATTACCGTTCCGCCCGTACCGACATCAATTGCAATTTTACGCAGGCGGTTAACTTCATCGATATCAGAGCCATTAACAGTTTTTTTGTTAAATTCTATTTGTTCATAAGTTGCAAAATTTTCAAAAAAAGTTATATAAACTTTTTGTTCTGCCAATAACGATACAAATTTTTGATAAACGGCAGGAGCAAAAACTCCCTTGCCAAAACCATTTGCGCCCATGGCACGCTCAATTCCTGTACTTTCTTTTGCTCTTAAATAGCTTTCATAAGAAGAAACAGCTTTAGTTATATTCGCCTCAGAGCTTAAAATAGAAGCATAAGCAACAACATCTAATTGTTTATCAATAGTTGTTGTGTAATATTTTGCCATTTCTGCTACTGTTTTATTAAGATTTGTAACATCACTTCTTACAGAATCTAAATTAGATAAAATAGATTGAGCTGCTTCAACTTTACTTGATAAAGCAGAACCATAGCTATTGACATTAAAATCACTTAATACATGTTCAAGATTAGCTTTTGCTTTATCGGTTAACTTGCGCTGAGTAGATAAATTATTAGCAAAAGTATGCCCGCCGTCACTGCCAATATAACCAGCAGAAAGCCCGCGTTCTTTTTGCATTTCATGAACAAGTGCGCTTATATCTGGAGCAATCTCAACAAAATCTGAAAGTTTGTGAATTGATGTTAAAGAGTTATATTGGTTAATAATGATATATCCAGAAAACAATAACATTCCGATAACAGGCAATATCAACGCAAGGTAAGTTCTAACACTAATTTTAAAATCACTTAATTTCATTTGTTCACATCCTAATTTAAGGTAAATACAAAGTACTCAGAGCAACACAAGAAATAGAAGGCCATAATATAAAAATATGAAGTTTTTCTACGATAATAGTCCGCAAACAATATTACAGTTATATCATTATCATTTCAAGTTATAACAAGCGGTTAAATCTTGGGTTATTTTATAATACCAAGCGCTATTTGCGTTAAAACAACAAATAATATTTTGTAGCCTCACCTAAATACATACTAGAGCAATCACTTTAATCTTGTAATAAGTAATCGCTCTACCCGCCAAAGATCTTTTTCAACTTGCTTTGTATCAAAGATTTTAGCCATATGTATTTGTGTTAGGCCTTGACCTTAGCATTATTAGCCTGTTCAAAAGCGAGTCGTTCTTCAGCTTCTTGCTCAGGTGAGAACCTGATAAATAAGGCCAAGAATGAGGCGCAGGTTACTATTGCCCCCAATATGAGGAAAGCTGTTCGCCAATCAATTGATCCTTTGAATAAAAAACCTGCGGCAACTGCGCCTGCGTTTCCGCCTGCGCCGACTACGCCAGCAACTGCGCCAAGGGCTTTTTTATTGATAAACGGAACAACTGAATATGTCGCACCTTCTGACATTTGGGTGAATAGACTAAATAAAATCAGCGCAGGGATAGCCAAAAATAATACATTCATTTGTGAGAATAGCATAAGGGCTAGTCCCTCACAAAACAGTACAATAAACAGCCATCTTGTGCGTCCTTTCATACCCCAAAGGGATGCGCAGTTATCGCCAAATATTCCGCCTAAAGTTCTTGCAAATATATTCATTAGACCAAAGGCTGCGGCTGTCATTCCTGCGGCAACGAGGCTTAGCTCGAAATAATCTGCAAAATACAGTGCGGCAACATTTGCGATAGTTAGCTCAATGCCAAAACATGCGCCGTATATGAGGAATAATATCCACACGCGATAGTCTTTAAGAGCGTTCATATAACTACCAGTGACTTTTTTCTTATGTGGCATTTTACCTGCCGCGCGAAGATCCTTGTAGTTACCGTCAGGTGCATCTTGGGTGAAGAAGTAATATGCGATGCCTGTTACAAAACAAACTGAGCCAGCAACAAACATTGATGCGCGCCAACCAAATGCTTCGGAAAAGCCGAATGCTGTTACGAATACTGCAAATAGAAGTGGCATAACAAGCTGCGTTACTCCGCCACCTAAATTACCCCAGCCTGCGCTTGTTGCGTTGGCTTGACCAACAACATTTGGTGCAAACATAACCGATGTATGGTATTGCGTAATAACAAATGACGCGCCAATACAACCAATTAGTAATCTTGCGAATAGGAATGTTTCAAAATTATGTGCAAAGCCGATGCCCATAACAGGCAGTGATCCTAGTATTAATAACCATGTATAGGTTAGTCTTGGTCCTATGCGATCACATAGCCAGCCAACAATTAGCCGTGCAAACACGGTTGCGGCGACCGAGGCGATAATTGTCCAGCCGACTTGTTCCTTGGTTAGCTCAAGCTCTTCTCGTACTACTTTCATTAGCGGCGCTATACCAAACCATGCGAAGAAGCATAAGAAAAAAGCAAACCAAGTCATGTGAAATGTCCTGATTTGTACCATATTTACTTTTAGAAAATTTCCCCACAAGGAGGTAGCTTTGTTTTGAAGTTCCATAGTATTTCCTTTGATTGTATAAGAAATGGAAAGGGCTTTGTGTGTGCTTGCTGTAATTATAGATAGCTAGTATAGCTTGTTGAATAGTTTAGTGTGTATTATCTGTTGTTCCTTGATTTAAATCAATTGCAAATACACATAATCATGACAAGACTTTAAATCAAAAGGTTGTTATGTGCGTTTGGTATGCTCGTGATATGCTTTGTATATTTTTAAATAGTCGAAAGGAAACTTACAAATGGCTAAAGATATTCAACAATGGGATCCTGAGGATGAGGAGCAATGGAAAAATGGCGGATCTGCTGTTGCTTGGCGTAATTTGTGGATTTCTATTCCCTGCTTGTTAACTGGCTTTGCTGTCTGGTTATATTGGGGCATTATTACTGTTCAAATGCTTAATCTAGGTTTTCCCTTTGAAAAAGGCGATTTGTTCTCTCTTATGGCTATTGCTGGTTTGACGGGCGCCACACTTAGAATTCCATCGACGTTCTTTATTCGTTTGGCAGGTGGTAGGAATACTATTTTCTTTACAACATTGCTTCTTATTCTTCCTGCAATTGGTGCAGGCATTGCGCTGCAAGATAAAGATACACCGCTTTGGGTGTTTCAGGTTCTTGCTCTGCTTTCTGGCTTTGGTGGCGGTAACTTTGCTTCTTCGATGTCAAATATCAGCTTCTTCTTTCCGAAGAAAATGCAAGGCTTGTCATTGGGTTTAAACGCTGGTCTTGGTAACTTTGGTGTTACAACGATGCAAATTACTATACCTTTATTTATGACATTTGCGGCTTTTGGCGGCGCACCTATGATTTTGGAAAATACCAGCGGTACTTTAATTGGTAAAATTCCTGCTGGGTCAGAAACTTGGATTCATAATGCTGGTTTTGTTTGGGTTGCTGTACTTGTTCCGCTTGTGATTGCGGCGTGGTTTGGTATGAACAATTTGCGCGCAGAGCATGTATCACCTAAGATTGGCTCTCCTCTTGTTGCATTTTCTCAAATGAGCATTATGCTTGCAATTGGTTTTGTTACTGCGGTGTTTGGTTTGTGGTTAATGCTGCCTGAGGCTGCGAATGGTTCTGGTTTTGGCATTAGTAAATGGATAGTTTTGCCAATTGTTATTGCGCTTACGGTTTTCTTGCTAAAGCTTATACCAGGGCAAACTGGCAAGACACTTAAACGCCAATATGAAATATTCAAGCATCCTCATACTTGGGTTATGACAGTCATTTATATTATGACTTTCGGATCGTTCATTGGTTTTGCAGCATCCTTTCCGCTGGCAATTAAAGTGATCTTCGGGTTTCAACATATTGTTGGCGCGGATGGTGTGATGACGCATAGCACTCCTAATCCGAATGGGCCAAGCGCATTAATGTATGCGTGGATGGGGCCGTTTATTGGCGCCCTTATCCGCCCTATTGGCGGCTGGATATCTGATAAGGTCGGCGGTGCATTTGTAACACAAATTTGTGGTGTAACCATGGTCTTATGTGCTTTGGGCGCAGCTTATTACATGAAGGCGGCTTATGCTTCACCAACTCCAGAAGAGTTCTTTGTTCCGTTCTTTGTTATCTTCTTGATTCTCTTTACTGCGACTGGAATTGGCAATGGTTCGACGTTCCGTACAATTGCGATGGTGTTTAACAAAGAGCAAGCTGGCCCTGTGCTGGGTTGGACTTCGGCTGTGGCAGCTTATGGTGCATTTATTATTCCGAAGGTTCTTGGTGAGCAAATTAAGCTTACAACGCCTGAGGTTGCGCTTTATGGCTTTGCTATTTTCTATGCGGTTTGTGTTATTTTGAATTGGATCGTGTATTTGCGTCCTAATGCAAAATATAAGAACCCATAGTTAAAGTTAAAAAACAATGGGTCGGCTTTGATGGTCGGCCTATTTTATATGTTTTAAAGAATAGAATTAAATATCAGGAGATCCTAGTATGAGTTATTTCGTAGACCGCATGATGTATTTCAAGCAAAGCCGAGAAAAGTTTTCTGGTGGTCATGGTATTACAACGGAAGAAAACCGCGCTTGGGAAGAGGCATATCGTGATCGCTGGGCGCATGATAAGATTGTCCGATCTACTCATGGGGTTAATTGCACGGGTTCTTGCTCTTGGAAAATATATGTTAAAAATGGTTTGATTACATGGGAGACGCAGCAAACGGATTATCCACGTACGCGCCCCGATTTGCCAAATCATGAGCCACGGGGCTGTGCGCGCGGTGCTAGCTATAGCTGGTATATATATTCGGCTAATCGTTTGAAATACCCTCTTATTCGCAAGCGTCTTTTAAAGATGTGGCGCGCTATGAAGGATCAAAATGGCGGTGATCCTGTTAAGGGTTGGGCGGCTATTCAGGCTGATCCTATCTTGCGCAGCGAATATCAAAAAGTGCGTGGCCTTGGCGGTTTTGTTCGCGTTGAGTGGGATGAAGTTAACGAAGTAATTGCGGCGGCCAATATCTATACGATTAAGGAACATGGCCCTGATCGCGTTATAGGGTTCTCGCCAATTCCTGCCATGTCTATGGTTTCATATGCGGCAGGCTCGCGCTATTTGTCGTTGCTTGGCGGTGTGTGTATGAGCTTTTACGACTGGTACTGCGACCTTCCGCCTGCATCGCCCCAAACTTGGGGAGAGCAAACCGATGTGCCTGAAAGCGCGGATTGGTATAATGCTGGCTTTATCATTATGTGGGGCTCTAACGTTCCGCAAACTCGTACGCCCGATGCTCATTTTATGACCGAGGCGCGTTACAAAGGCACTCAAGTTGTAACTATTACTCCTGATTATTCCGAAGCATCAAAGTTCGGTGATATCTGGCTTAACCCAAAGCAAGGCACGGATGCGGCTGTGGGCATGGCTATGGGGCATGTGATCCTTAAGGAGTTTCACCTTGATAATGTTTCCGAATATTTCGATGATTACAGCCGTAAATACACGGATATGCCGTTTCTTGTGAAGCTTGAAAAGCGCGGCGATGATTATGTTCCTGGGCGCATGGTGCGTGCGGCTGATTTTAAGAAAAATCTGGGTGAGGATAATAATCCTGAATGGAAAACTGTTTGCCTTGATGAAAATACAGGTGATATCACTGTGCCAACTGGCTCTATAGGCTTTAGATGGGGGCAAGGTGAGGATGAGCAGGGCAAGTGGAATATTGTTCCTACTGACTCAAAAAGTGGTAAAGAGATTTTGCCGCAAAAAACATTGCTTGGCTCTGAAGATGATATCTTATCTGTGGGCTTCCCTTACTTCGGCGGCAAAGATTACAAGCATGAGCATGATTATTTCAGCAACACAGATCATGACGATATTTTATATCGCGATCTTCCAGTGAAATATCTTGACCTTAATGGTGAAAAAATTCCAGTCATCACGGTGTTTGACATGCTGTGCGCTAATTACGGTATTGCACGCGCAGGACTTGGAAAACAAAACGTAGCGTCTAGTTATGATGAGGATGTTCCGTTTACTCCGAAATGGCAGGAAAGCATTACTGGCGTTGCTGGTGAGAAGATAACGCAAGTGGCGCGTGAATTTGCGCAAAATGCGGATATCACCAAGGGTAAATCCATGATTATCATCGGTGCAGCGATGAATCATTGGTATCACATGGATATGAATTACCGCGCCTGCATCAATATGCTGACATTTTGTGGCTGCGTTGGTCAATCTGGCGGCGGTTGGGCGCATTATGTAGGGCAAGAAAAGCTGCGTCCGCAAACTGGTTGGACTCCGCTTGCTTTTGCGCTGGATTGGGCGCGTCCGCCGCGTCATCAAAACTCGACTTCATTCTTCTACGCGCATACAGATCAGTGGCGTTATGAGACTTTAGGAGTGGAGGATGTTCTATCTCCTACGGCTGATAAGGAGAAATGGAAGGGTAATTTGATTGATTGCAATATTCGCTCCGAGCGAATGGGCTGGCTTCCTTCCGCGCCGCAATTAGAAGAAAACCCGATTGATCTTGTTCGTGAAGCAGAAGATTTAGGTAAAGACCCTGTCGAGCATGTAGTAGCCCGCCTTAAAAGCGGTGATCTGCGTATGTCTTGTGAAGACCCTGATGCGCCTGAGAACTGGCCTAGAAATCTATTTGTTTGGCGTTCGAATTTGCTTGGTTCATCAAGTAAAGGCCATGAATATTTCCTTAAGCATTTCCTTGGCACAAGCCACGGCGTGCAGGGTAAGGATTTAGGCAAAGAGGGCGGCGAGAATTGTGCAGACGTTGTATGGCACGAAACTGCGCCAGAGGGCAAGCTTGACCTTGTTGTGACATTAGATTTCCGCATGTCTACGACTTGTGTTTATTCCGATATTGTCCTTCCTACTGCTAGTTGGTATGAGAAAAATGACCTTAATACGTCTGATATGCATCCCTTTATTCATCCGCTATCCAAGGCGATTGACCCCGTGTGGGAGAGCAAGTCTGACTGGCAGATTTACAAGGATATAGCCAAGAAATTCTCTGAACTTGCGCCAGGTAATCTGGGCGTGGAAAAGGAAATTGTCCTAACCCCGATCCAGCATGACACCCCTGGTGAGCTTGCGCAGAACGATGTTAAGGAATGGCGTAAGGGCGAGTGTGATCTTATCCCAGGTAAAACCGCGCCAGCGATGAAAGTTATAGAGCGTGATTATCCCGCCGTTTATGACCGCTTTACAACTCTAGGGCCATTGATGAAGAAGCTTGGCAATGGCGGTAAAGGCATTGGCTGGAATACTGATCACGAAGTTGAGTTTCTTAAGGCTCTTAATGGGGAGCGCAATGGTTTAGCTAAAATCGAAACTGATATTGATGCGGCCGAGGTTATATTATCGCTTGCCCCCGAAACTAATGGCGAAGTTGCCGTTAAAGCTTGGGATGCTTTGAGTAAGATTACGGGGCGCGATCATACTCATTTGGCAAAGCCGAAGGAAGATGAGAAAATACGTTTCCGTGATCTTCAAGCTCAGCCGCGTAAGATTATTTCTTCTCCGACATGGAGTGGCTTAGAATCCGAGGAAGTTTGTTATAACGCTGGTTATACCAATGTGCATGAATTTATTCCTTGGCGTACATTGACGGGCAGACAGCAGCTTTACCAAGATCACCCATGGATGATTGATTTTGGTGAGGGTTTGGTTTCCTACCGTCCGCCGATTAATACCAACACTGTTCATGACATGATGGAAAAGCATGGCGGTGAAGCTCCGTCAATTGTGCTTAACTTTATTACTCCGCACCAAAAATGGGGGATTCACTCAACATATTCCGATAATTTGCATATGTTGACGCTTTCACGCGGTGGCCCGATTGTCTGGATGAGTGAGCCTGATGCCAAAAAAGTAGGTATTAAGGATAATGACTGGGTTGAGGTATTTAACTCTAATGGTGCGATTATGGCGCGAGCAGTTGTTTCGCAGCGCGTTAATGATGGAATGCTTATGATGTATCATGCGCAGGAGAAAATTGTTAACACTCCAGGAAGTAAGTTAACTGGCGTTCGCGGCGGTATCCATAACTCGGTGACGCGTGCAACGGTGAAGCCTACTCATATGATCGGAGCGTACGCGCAGCAATCATACGGCTTTAACTATTACGGCACAGTCGGGTCAAACCGCGATGAATTTGTGATTGTCCGCAAAGTCGAGGATCAAGATGTTGATTGGATGGATGGTTCGGATCAAAGAGAGGTATCTAAATAATGAAAATACGCGCACAAATAGGTATGGTGCTTAACCTTGATAAATGTATTGGTTGTCACACATGTTCGGTTACTTGCAAGAATGTATGGACATCGCGCCAAGGCGTTGAATATGCTTGGTTTAACAATGTCGAGACCAAACCCGGTGTTGGTTATCCTAAAGATTGGGAGAACCAAGATAAGTGGAAAGGTGGCTGGATTCGTAAAAATAATGGCAAGATAGAGCCTAAGCAAGGTAATCGCTGGCGCATATTATCCAAGATATTTGGTAATCCTGATATGCCTGAAATTGATGATTACTATGAGCCATTCACTTTTGATTACGATCATTTGCAAAAAGCTCCTGAAGGTAAGACCCAGCCGACAGCTCGCCCGCGTTCACTTATAACGGGCAAGCGCATGGAGAAAATTAATTGGGGGCCTAACTGGGAGGAAATCCTCGGAACGGAATTTGAGCATCGCCGTAAAGATTATAACTTCAAAGATATTGAAGAAGAAATGTATGGCCAGTTCGAAAATACATTTATGATGTATTTGCCTCGTTTATGTGAGCATTGTCTTAACCCTGCTTGCGTGGCTTCTTGTCCGTCAGGCTCGATATATAAACGCGCGGAAGATGGCATTGTCTTGATAGATCAGGATAAATGCCGAGGATGGCGCATGTGTGTATCTGGCTGCCCTTACAAAAAGATCTATTATAACTGGGAGTCTGGTAAAGCTGAGAAATGTACATTTTGCTATCCACGTATTGAAAATGGCGAGCCTACTGTTTGCTCTGAAACTTGTGTTGGTCGGATACGTTATCTTGGCGTTATGCTTTATGACGCGGATAAAATCGAAGAAGCGGCAAGCACTCCAGATGAGGGCGACCTTTATCAATCACAATGCGATATATTCCTAAATCCGCATGATCCCGAAGTAATTGCGCAAGCGCGTAGGGACGGCATAGCCGATAATATGATTGAAGGGGCGCAAAACTCTCCGATTTATAAAATGGCTATGGAATGGAAGGTGGCTTTCCCGCTGCATCCTGAATATAGAACATTGCCGATGGTTTGGTATATCCCGCCATTATCGCCAATTCAAAGCGCGGCAGAAGCTGGTAAGATTGCCAAGAAAGGCATTATGCCTGATCTTGACGATATGCGTATTCCTGTTAAATATCTCGCTAATTTACTTACTGCGGGAGAGGTTGAGCCGATCAAGTTTGGTCTTAAACGTATGCTGGCTATGCGCGCCTATATGCGCTCTAAACTTGTTGAAGGGCAAGCTGATGAAAGCTTGCTTGAGGAGGCTGGCATGTCTACTGAAATGGTGGATGATATGTATAAGATCATGGCACTGGCTAATTACGAGGATCGCTATGTTATTCCATCAGGCCATCGTGAGGAAACTATGGATGCTTATGGTGAAAGTGGAGCTTGTGGATTTAGCTTTGGTAATGGCTGCACTACGCATTCAAACAGTGACTTTGACTTTTTCGAAGCTCAAAAAAGCTGGCGCGGGAAAAGTGCTTCGGCACATGATAACCGCATAAATACGCTTTTCTCCCGTTCGGAGGCAGAAGTGCCAAAATCCAAACCACATGATAGTTCTAAACCACATTCAAAAGATAATTGTTGTGGCGGATGTGGCAGTAATTAGGAGAGTAAAACTATGAGAACATTAAAAGTATTAGGGTTTTTACTTGGCTACCCCTCCGCTCAAAATATTGAGGTTTTGGGTGAGTGCCGTGAGATTTTAAGTCAAGAGAAATGGCTTGAAAGCTCGGTATTATCTGGCTTAGATAAGCTTATGGACTGGATGGAAGAAACGGAATTACTGGATATTCAGGAAGAATATGTGGCTTTGTTTGATCGTACGCCTTCGCTAAGCTTGCATTTATTCGAGCATATCCACGGTGATTCTCGTGAGCGTGGACAGGCAATGGTTGATTTATCAGAAGTATATAAGGATGCTGGCTTATTTATTAACACCAAGGAATTGCCCGATTATTTGCCGTTATTTATGGAGTATTTATCACTAATAGACCCCATCAAAGCACGCGAAGATTTAGGTGATATAGTTAATATCACAAGCATAATAGGCGGGCGTTTGAAAAATCGGGAATCATTATATGCATCTATATTTGATGCATTATCTGCCGCTGCTATATCTAAACCTGATATAGAAGCCGTAGAAAAAGCCCTTAAAAGCGATAGCGGCGAGCCATTTACTTTCGAGGAAATGGATGAAGAGTGGGAGGAGCATAATGCTTTTGCCAATAGCTCTCAAACCACTGGTCAAGATATGGATAATGGCGGCTGCCCAATTGCGCAGCAAATGCTAGAGCGTATGAATATACCTGAAAATAACAAAGCAACGAAAAAAGAGGAGGCGTAGAGCCATGGATTTTTTCCTTTTTCAACTTTTTCCATATATTGCAGTGATATCACTGATTTTGGTGAGTATTATTCGATTTGACCGCGACCCTTATACTTGGCGAAGTAAGTCTAGCCAACTTCTTCGTAAACGTCAGCTTATAATTGGCAGCGTGTTTTTTCATCTTGGTATTTTAATGATACTAGCTGGGCATGTCGTTGGATTACTTACACCGATTGCCGTATTTGATGCTATGGGCGTTGATCACGGGGCAAAGCAGATGCTGGCTATTATTGCTGGCGGTATTGCTGGTGTGGCTTGTCTTATTGGTTTGCTGCTTTTGTTGCATCGTCGCTTGTTTTATCCGCGCGTTAGGGCAACTAGCTCGTTTGCTGATATAGCTGTGTTGTTCTTGCTTTTGGGGCAGGTTATTCTTGGCCTATGTACTATCAAGGTTTCTATGGGGCATCTTGATGGGCATGAAATGGTGAAATTCATGAATTGGGCGCAGCATATCGTCACATTCCGTAGCGGTGCGCATGAATATATTGCTGATGTTCATTTTTTGTTTAAAGCTCACATTACTTTGGGGCTGTTTATCATCTTTATATGGCCATTTACCCGCCTTGTGCATGTATTTAGTGCGCCGATAGGCTTTGTATTGCGCCCTTACCAAATTGTCCGTAAGCGTGAGAGATAGATATTATGGAGCTAGCCCCTGGGATTACTGTTAATGGTGTTATGATTTCCCCTGATGATATTAATGCGGAGGTTCAATACCACGCAGCGGCAAATCAGGCGCAAGCAAAATACCAAGCAATGCAAGCTTTGGTAATTAAAGAGCTATTATTACAGGAAGTAAAAGCTAAAAATATTAATGAAGAAGATATTGATAGTGCGATAGAAGCTCTTTTAGAAGCTGAGCTTAATGTTCCCGTTCCTGATGATGAGATTTGTTTGCGATATTATGAACAAAATACAAGGCGTTTTATGACTTCGCCATTATTCGAGGTATCGCATATTTTATACCTAGCCCCGCCCGAGGACAAGGAAGCATATGAAGAGGCACGGCAAAAGGCAGAGAAAGCTTTAACATTGATTAAGGCCGATTCCAAATTATTCGGTCAAATTGCAAAGCATGAATCCGCATGCTCTTCTTCTGGGGAAGCTGGTCGTTTAGGTCAGATCGCACAAGGTCAAACCATGCCTATATTTGAGGCGGCTCTTATGAAAATGAACGAAGGTGAGCTTTCTGATGAGCCTTTAGCAAGTGAGGTTGGTTATCATATTATAAAAGTTCATAAACGCGCAGAAGGCAAGCAATTGCCTTTTGATACAGTATTAGAATCTATCGCC
>Ga0256834_1001295_pt1 | contig 17252 bp, 17 predicted proteins | sample 4281140metaG_FD_190536 | JGI IMG/M metagenome (GOLD analysis project Ga0256834, IMG submission 190536) | Hydrothermal vent microbial communities from East Pacific Rise, Pacific Ocean - 4281-140 | ecosystem: Environmental > Aquatic > Marine > Hydrothermal vents | place: Pacific Ocean: East...
CCGCCCTCAAGCAACGCATCACCGATGACATGAAAGCCGCCATGAAAAGCGGTGACAAACCTCGGCTGGGTGTGATTCGCCTGATTCTCGCCGCCATCAAGCAAATCGAGGTGGATGAGCGCATCGCGCTGGATGATGCGCGGGTGCTGTCGGTGCTGGACAAGATGGTCAAGCAGCGCCGTGATTCCATCGCCCAGTACGAAAGCGCCGGGCGCAGCGAGCTGGCGGATCAGGAAAGGTTCGAGATCGGCATCATCCAGGAATATCTGCCCCAGCAGCTCTCCGACGACGAGATCAGCGCGCTCATCGACGAAGCCATGGCGGCCACGGGGGCCGCATCCATGAAGGACATGGGCAAGATCATGGGCATGCTCAAGCCCAAGCTGCAGGGCCGCGCCGATATGGGCGCCGTCAGCGCCCGGATCAAGCAGAAGCTCTCGGGCTGAACCCAAACCCTGCTAAACTTCCGGAGTGGCCGGAAAGATCCCTCCAGAGTTCATCGACAACCTGCTGTCGCGGGTGGATGTGGTTGACATCGTCAACCAGCGCGTGCCCCTGCGCCGGGCGGGCAGCGAATACAAGGCCTGCTGCCCCTTCCACGACGAAAAGACCCCTTCTTTCACCGTAAGCCCCAACAAGCAGTTCTACCATTGCTTTGGCTGCGGCGCCCACGGCACGGCTCTGGGCTTTTTGATGGAATATGACCGCCTCAGCTTCCCCGAGGCCGTGGAAGAGCTCGCCGCCAGCGTCGGCCTGGAACTCCCCACGGAAATCGCTTTTCAGCAAGGCCCGGACAACCGTCCCCTGTACCAGCTCATGGATCAGGCCGCGGACTATTTCCGCCAACAGCTGCGCCAGCATCCCGATGCGGCGAAAGCAACCGAGTACCTGCAACAGCGCGGGCTGTCCGGAGAAATCGCCCGGGCCTACCGCATCGGCTTCGCGCCTCCCGGCTGGGACAATCTGCTGCAGCAGTTGGGGGGCGGCAGTGAAAGAATCCGGCAACTGGAAACCAGCGGCCTGATTTCCTCAAACAACCACAAGCAGTACGACCGCTTTCGCAACCGCATCATGTTCCCCATTCATGACGCCCGGGGACGGGTAGTGGGTTTTGGCGGACGGGTCATGGGCGATGACACCCCCAAATATCTCAACTCCCCGGAAACCCCCATCTTTCACAAAGGCCGGGAGCTGTATGGCCTGTACGAGGCCCGCAAGGCGCTCAAGGACATCCCTTCCCTGCTGGTGGTGGAAGGCTATATGGATGTGGTCGCCCTGGCCCAGTACGGCATCCGCAATGTGGTCGCTACCCTGGGAACCGCAACCACCGCCGACCATCTGGAAAAGCTGTTCCGCAGCGCCCCGGAAGTGATTTTCTGTTTCGACGGCGACCGGGCGGGGAAAGAGGCCGCCTGGAAAGCCCTGGAGACCACCCTGCCCCTGCTGCGGGACGGCCGCCAGGCGCGGTTTCTGTTCCTGCCCGATGGCGAAGACCCGGACAGCCAGGTGCGAAAACAGGGCAAGAACGCCTTTCTGGCGCAAATGGATCAGGCCCGGCCCCTGTCCGATTTCCTGTTCGGCAAGCTCGGTGAGCAGGTTGACATGAGCACCCTGGACGGACGCGCCCGTCTGGTTTCCCTGGCAAAACCATTTGTGGAACAGCTGCCCAAAGGGGTATTCCGCGACATGATGAACCAACAGCTGGCCCGGCTCTCCGGAACCCGGATGGCAGAAAAAACAACGCCCGTGACAAGGCGGCATGGCGCTTTCCGCGGCGCCCGGCCCATGCTCATGAAACCCGTACACCGCGCCATTGCCTTGCTACTGCAACACCCCGAACTGGCCAGGGAGGAAAATCTGCCCCGGGCATGGATGCAACTGGAAACCCCGGGGGCGAAGATACTCAAGCAACTACTTGAAACTCTGCGAGAAAACCCCACCTGTACTACAGCGGCGCTGGTCGAACGCTGGGAGGATGAAGCGGTTCGCCACCACCTGGGAAAACTGGCCACAATGGATCTGGCCGTTACCGGCGACCAGGCCGAACAGTTTCACGGCTGCCTGCTGCGCCTGGAAAAAGAAGCCCGGCAGCAAGCGGGCAAACAGGCGCGAAACAAGCTTCGGCCCTCGGACATGACCGAAGAAGAGAAAAAGCTGCTGCGCCAACTATACTCAAACAAGAAGCCCGGGTGATTTTCAGGTCAATTATTTGTGCAAATTACATTGATAGAGGTATAATGCCGAGTTCTTTTTTTGGGCGCTTTATTAACGATATTTGCGAGCATTATGGATCAGCAACAATCTCAATCCCGTATTAAAGATTTGATCACCAAAGGCAAGGAGCAGGGCTTTCTTACCTATGCCGAGGTAAATGATCACCTGCCCGACACCATTGTCGATTCAGATCAGATTGAAGATATCATTCGCATGATCAACGAGGTTGGTATCCCGGTATACGAAACCCCGCCGGACAAGGACGACACCACCATCAACGCCGATGCGGTTCCCACTGACGAGGAAACGGCAGAAGCCGCTGCACTGGCGCTGGCGTCCGTTGACAGCGAATTTGGCCGCACCACCGATCCGGTGCGCATGTACATGCGCGAAATGGGCACGGTAGAGCTGCTCACCAGGGAGGACGAGCTGCGCATCGCCAAACGCATCGAGGACGGACTCAACCAGGTTGGCGCCGCCCTGGCCACCTTCCCCCCTGCTGTCGACTTTCTGATCAACAAGATCACTGACGCCGCCGCGGAAGAAGCGAAGTATTCCGACGTCATCGTTGGACTCATCGACCCCAATGAACCGGACGTTCCCGCCCCTCCCATGCCGCCTGCGGCGAAAAAAGACGGCGAGGAAGAAGAAGTCGATGCCGGCCCGGATCCCCAGCTGATCATCGACAAGACCGTGGAGCTGGCGAAAGCCAACAAAGCCTGGCAGCGCCATCTGAAAAAGCACGGCAACGACGCCAAATCCAGGAAGCTCAGCGGACGCATCGTCGAGATCTTCACTGAAGTAAAGCTGAACCCCCAACTCTTCGTCCGCATGGCCAACACCTTGCATGACGCCGTGGCGAACATTCGTCAGCAGGAACGCATCATTCTGGACCTGTGTGTAAACCAGGCCGGCATGCCACGCCGGGATTTCATCACCAACTTCCCCAAGAACGAAACCAACCTCGACTGGGTGAAGGAGCAATGCAAGGGCAACCCGCCCTACGCCAAAAAGCTCAAGGAACTGGCGGAGGATATCATCCGCGCCCAGCGCAAACTGTTGGCCGTCGAGGAAAGCTGCGGCCTGAACATCGCCGACATCAAGGAAATCAACCGCAAAATGTCCATTGGCGAGGCCAAGGCGCGCCGCGCCAAGAAAGAAATGGTCGAGGCCAACCTGCGCCTGGTGATTTCCATCGCCAAGAAATACACCAACCGCGGCCTGCAGTTCCTGGATCTGATCCAGGAAGGCAATATCGGCCTGATGAAAGCCGTGGACAAATTCGAATACCGCCGCGGCTACAAGTTCTCCACCTATGCGACCTGGTGGATCCGTCAGGCCATCACCCGCTCCATCGCGGATCAGGCCCGCACCATCCGCATCCCGGTGCACATGATCGAAACCATCAACAAGCTGAACCGCATCTCCCGCCAGATGATTCAGGAGAAAGGCCGCGAACCCACCCCGGAAGAGCTTTCCGAGCGCATGGAAATGCCCGAGGACAAGGTGCGCAAGGTGCTGAAGATCGCCAAGGAGCCCATCTCCATGGAAACCCCCATCGGTGATGACGAAGATTCCCACCTGGGCGACTTCATCGAGGATCAGGGCGCAATTTCGCCCATGGATTCCGCCACCATGGAAGGCCTGCGCGAATCCACCCAGAACATGCTCGCCGGCCTCACCCCCAGAGAAGCAAAGGTGCTGCGCATGCGTTTTGGCATCGACATGAACACCGACCACACCCTGGAAGAAGTGGGCAAACAGTTCGACGTCACCCGCGAACGCATCCGCCAGATCGAGGCAAAAGCGCTGAGAAAGTTGCGCCACCCCACCCGATCAGAGAAAATGCGCAGCTTCCTCGACGGAGACTCCTCTTAAGGCACCCGGAAGCCCCGCATGTCCATGCCGGGGTTTTCCCGTAAACACGGGCCCTTAGCTCAGTTGGTTAGAGCAGTCGACTCATAATCGATTGGTCGTAGGTTCAAGTCCTACAGGGCCCACCATCTCCCTTGCGTTCCTTATCGCATTCCTGTCCTTGACCAGGCTCGCCGTGGCATCCCCGGGGTGAACGCTATATTCGAACAGCACAGACCGCTTGTGATCTGACGGCAGGCATCCTATCCTCATTACTCCCATTCTCTCTTTCGGCAGGAGCGACAGCAATCATGGCGGAACCGGCCCGCATTCCCGGCGGCAAGGCCATCTGGGTGGGCATTTTTGCCGAGCTGACCGAGTTTACACTCATGTTCCTGGTGTATTTCTTCGCCCGCATCAACCATCCCCAGGCGTTTCATGAAGGGCCGCAGAAGCTTTCCCTGGCGGCGGGAACAGCCAATACCGTGATCATGTTGACCAGCAGTTACTTCGTCGCCCGTGCGGTGCTGGCCATGCGCAAGAGCCGCCCGGACATTACCCTGCGCTGGCTGTTCGCAGCGCTTTTCACGGCGCTTGGCTATCCCATCATCAAGGTGCTGGAGATCCGCTGGAACCTGGATCATGGCGTGGTCGGTCGCGGCGACGTATTTCAGATGTCCTATTATTATCTGACGTTCAACCATCTGGTGCACGTGAGCTGGGGGCTGCTGGGCATGGTGTGGATCATGTTCCGCACAGGCTTCGGCGCCTATACCGCCAACAACCATAGCGGGCTGGTCGCCTTTGCCAGCTACTGGCACGCCACCGACCTGATCTGGTTGATGATTTTTCCACTGTTCTATGTGCTGCCATGATTACTGCAAACAAACTCAACCTGAGCTGGCTGATTCTGATGATACTCACCTTGAGCGGCATGCTGGTGGGCGAATACGCCGAGGCGGGCTTCTGGATTACCGTAAGCGTGGCGGCCGTCACCGCCCTCAAGGGGCGGTTGATCATCGATCAGTTCATGGAGCTTGGCCAGGCAAGCCCCCTCATCTACAGGATTGTAAAAATCTTCGGCCTGGTGGTTCCCGCCCTGATGATCCTGACATACCTGTTGGGCCCGGAACTGGCGCAGGTTACGCAATTGCCAGACTAGGACCTGTTATTAACCTGGCACCAATAGACTCTGCTGGGGTGAATTAAACCCGACAGTCGGGTAAAGGCTACACCATTCGGGATTATCCCTTGTTCAGCATCTGATCGACAAAGCGCTCCGCTTCATGCCAATCGTCCTGCTCATGGCCGGGATGGAAATTTCGCGCTTCCGCCAGAAAATAGGCATGGCGCTGGATCATTTCATACCGCTCCCGGTCGCTTACAGTAACCGCCGCCCGTTTTCTTGCTACAGTCTTTTTCCTGCTGCCTTTCTTTTTGCTTACCTTTTTCTTGGCAACCTTCTTCTTGCTCGCCTTTTTTTTGGCTGTTTTTTTCTTGGTGATTTTCTTTTTCGCCGCGGTCTTTCTCCCTGTTGCCGCTCCGGGCTTTTCCTCGCTTTCTTTCCTGTTCATGTTACCGCTCCTGTTACCACTAAATAACTTTTGAAAAACGCTGCCCTTTGCTGTCCTTCAGATAGGCGTCGAACACCATGCAAATATTGCGAATCAGCATTTGGCCTACGGGCATCACCTGGATGCCTTCTTCGGAAACGACAAGAAGACCATCGCCCACCATATTTTGCAGGCTGTTCAGCTCCGTTTCGAAATAAGCCTTGAAATCGATATCCCACTGCTGTTCCACCGCCGAAAAGTCCAGGGCGAAATGACAAATCAGCCGGGTAATGACATCCCGCCGCAATTCATCATCTTTGCTCAGTTTGACGCCACGAAATACCGGCAGGCGCCCGGCGTCGATGCACTGGTAGTATTCCTCCAGCCCTTTGATGTTCTGCGCATAGCAATTCCCCACGGAACCGATGGAGGTAATCCCCATGCCGATCAAATCACAATTGGAATGGGTGGAATACCCCTGGAAATTGCGGTACAGGGTGCCTTCGCGCTGGGCCACCGCCAGTTCATCGTCCGGCCGGGCGAAATGATCCATGCCGATATATACATAGCCGGCATCCGCCAGCTTGCTGGCCGTCATGTGCAGGATTTCCAGCTTGGTCTCCGCCGGAGGAAGTTCCGCAACTTCAATGCGCCGCTGGGGTTTGAAGAGCTGCGGAAGGTGGGCGTAGTTGAACACCGACAGGCGGTCCGGCCCAACCTCGATGACCCGGTCCAGGGTGGCGGAGAAGCTCTCCCTGGTCTGGTGCGGCAATCCGTAGATGAGGTCGATGCTCACCGAACGGAAACCTTCCGCCTTCGCCGCATTGAGCACCGCCAGGGTTTCTTCCTCGCTCTGGATGCGGTTCACCGCCTTTTGCACCCTGGGATCGAAGTCCTGCACGCCCAGGCTCATGCGGTTGAAACCAATCTCACGCAATACGGCGACGGTTTCCGCCGTGGCCTCGCGGGGGTCGATCTCGATAGAATATTCGCCTTCATCGTTGTCCAGCAAATGGAAGTGCTCGCCGGTTACCCGCATCAGCTCGCGCATCTCGCCATGGCTGATAAAAGTCGGCGTACCACCGCCCCAGTGCAACTGCTCTACCGGCCGGTCCCGGTCGAACAATTCCCCCTGCAAGGCGATTTCACGATACAGGCGCTGCAGATATTCATCGCCCTTGCTTCTGTCCTTGGTCGCCACCTTGTTGCAGGCGCAGTAGAAACAGATGGTATCGCAGAACGGAATATGAAAATAAAGGGACAGGGGGCGGCCACTGGCGTTGGTTCCGGTGGCGATAGCCGCATAGTCCTCCGCCGTGAAACCTTCATGAAACTGCACAGCGGTAGGATAGGAAGTATAGCGGGGACCGCTCTGATCATATTTTGCGATCAGGGCGTCATCCAGTATGAGTTGCTGTTCCATATACGGCTCCGGGTGTAAAGGTTTATTCATCGTCATCGACTTCCAGGCCCTTGCGATGGGTTTCGTTGATTTGCTTCAGGAGGGTGTGGAAGGGGATCTGATCGCCATAGCGGTAGAGGATATCCATGAAAGGAAGATCCTCGCGCCCGAAACGATAGGTTCCATCCACCATGGATTGATGAACGCTGGCGATGCTCTGCTCCAGGGGTTCGACCCAGCTTGGAAAGCGCGTCATGTCTTCAATTTCGTACAGAAAGCAGTCTTTCAGATCCTTGGCCTCGAACACGGCGTTCTTGATCCATTCGATGTATTCATCCGCGGTTTTTGCACGGCGCAGACTCATGATTCACATTCCTCCAGAAAAACTTCTTGATACTGTTGCAACTGTTCGGCCGTGAGCAGGAAAACACCATGCCCGCCCCGCTCGAAGTCCAGCCACAAAAATGGGACTTGCGGATAACGGGCCAGCAGATACTCCATGCTGTCGCCCACCTCCACGATCATGATACCACCAGGTTTGAGAAAACGACGCCCTTCCTGAAGAATGCGCGCCACGATATCCATGCCATCCTCGCCCGCCTCCAGCCCCAGGGCAGGCTCATGCTGAAACTCGTCCGGCAGGGTCTGCATTTCCTCCGTGCTCACATAGGGCGGGTTGCTGACGATCAGGTCATACTGATGCCCTGGCAGCTCATCAAACAGGTCGGAACGATACAGGGCCACCTGTTCCTGCAACTGATGGCGCTCTATGTTGACGCTGGCCACCTCCAGTGCTGATGGGGAGATATCCGATGCATCCACCCGCGCATGAGGCAGATAATGGGCGCAGGCAATGGCGATACAACCGGATCCGGTGCACAGATCCAGGATCTGCAGTTCGTCATCCGCCTGCAACCAGGGTTCAAACCCCGCCTCGATGAGCTCGGCAATGGGCGAGCGGGGCACCAGCACATTTTCATTCACATAAAAGCTCAGGCCGGCGAAATGCGCTTCGTGGGTGATGTAAGCCGCGGGCACATGCTCGTTCAGGCGCTGGCGCAAATAACCCAATACCTGTTCTTTTTCCTTACGGGTGAGACGGGTATCCAGAAAATCCCGGGGCAGGCTGTGATCCAGATGCAGGGCATGCAGCACCAGCGCCAGGGATTCATCAAAGGCGTTGTCGGTTCCGTGGCCGAAAAACAGCCCGGCCTCGGCAAAACGGCTTGCGCCCCAGCGAACCCAGTCGCGTATGCTTGTCAATTCATTCAGATCGGAAAGATTCATGGCCATTTGCAAGGTCTACGGAATGCCGGCGCAGCACACTGGTTTATCGACCCTGCCGAAAACACCCCTGCAGCCGTCGGGAATGGTATTTTACTGGCATACTCTTACCGTTGCCGAAAAAAATGGAGCCAACGCTTGAAATTCACCCAAACGCTTAAATTCCAGATTGGCGTCGCCTTGCTGGCGCTGATTGCGTTATTCAGCTTTTTCAGCATGCACACCCTGAAAATCCTGGATGAACAACGCACCCAGGGCGCCCTGCTGCGCCTGGCGGGGGAGCTGCAGGCAACCGCCCAACACATGGCCATGCAGGCCATGAACTATGAAAAGAACACCCCCCAGGACAATAGCGCCTACACCCGTGATCTGCGCCTTTATTACCAGGATTTAATGAACAATACCGGGCAGTTCGATGCTATTTGCGCCGCTTTTTCCAGCGGCGACTTTCAGCGGCAATTGCAAAACCACAACCCCGCAACCCCGGTGCTCAGCGACAATACCCTGAAGGCCGCCTTCGCGCTGGAAGATTACTGGAAAAAATTTCTCCTCGCCCTGGACGAGGCAATGGGTCCTGAGGAAATGCCGCAGCTTACGGAAGCCGCAAGACTGATCGTGGATCGCAATCCCATGCTGCTGCGCAAGACCCGCAACCTGCTCAAGGCGCTGGACGAGGACATCCAGCAGCGAATGCAGGAAACCAACAGCATCATCCGCATCTCTTTCGCCATCGCCCTGATCATCGCCATCGGCATCATGCTCTGGTTTTACCGGCGCGTACTGCGCCCTCTGGGCAGTTCCGTCGAGGGTTTCCGGCAGGCTTCCGCCGGTAACTTCAGCTATCAGGTTCCGGTAACATCCGATGACGAAATCGGTTTTCTGGCGCTTTCCTTCAACCGGCTGTCCTCCCGCCTAGACACCCTGTTCAAGCTTACCGCGCGCCTGCAGGAAGGCAGTGATCTGAACGAAACCCTGGAATTCGTGTCCCGCACCTTTCCGGAGTTATTGCCCCTGGACTGGGTGGGCGTGTTGTTCGTATCCACCGACGGTCATATTCAGCTTGAACGTGCATTTGGCGACGGCGCACCGGAAGAGCTGGGCATACTGCGTTTCCCCCTGAAAAACACCCTGCTGGAAAAATGCCTGAACAACGGCGAGCCTTTGCATGTCCCGGACATTCAGCATGCTGCCCTGCAAAATACGTCTTATCGTTTTCTGCAGGTGCTTGCCGGACGCCAGCGCCGGGACGCCATCTTTCTTCCCGTAACCTCGCAAAGCCCCATTCCGGGAGTGCTGGTCTTCGCCACACGCCAGGCCCATGCCTATCAACCGGAGCATGTACAGTTGCTGTCCAACCTGGCTACGGTTATTTCCCTGAGTTTCAGCCGCACCCTGAAGCTGGCGGAACACGCCAGACTCGCAGCCATCGGACAGTTCGTCTCCAATATCGCACACGAAATCCGTACGCCCCTGGCGACAGTGAGCATGGCCCTGGACTATTTTGAAAACACCGAGTTACCCGACGCTGCAAACAAACGGCTGCAACTGGCGGAGCAGGAAATGGCCCGTATCAACCGCCTGTTGGCCGATATCCTGCTGTACGCCCGGCCACTGGCGCTGAATACCCAGCCGACGGACATCTGCCCGATCCTGGAAAAGGCCGTCACCAGCCTGAAACCCCTGGCGGACAAACACCAGGTTCGCTTGCACCTGAACCGCCCGGGCGATCCGCTTCCCATGTGCGCGGATGCCGACCGGCTGCTGCAGATCTTTCTCAATCTGCTGCGAAACGCCATCGAAGCGGCTGCACGGAATTCAACAGTGACCATCAAGATAAGCAGCGAAGACCAAGACAAGGTGGCGCAGGTGGAAATTCACAACCGGGGGGAGCCTATCGCTCCCGAACATCTGCAGCGGCTGTTCGAACCCTTCTTCACCACCAAGGCGAATGGCACAGGACTGGGGTTGGCGATTGTCCGGCGGTTGGTGCAGGCCCATGGTGGAAGCATCGTGGCCGCTTCAGAACAAAACAACGGCACCACATTCGTGGTGCGCATACCCTGCATGTTATGAAGCAGCGGCCTGATTCTGCTCCACCCTGCTATCCAGTTCAGCGCGGGAGGGCCAGGCCTGAATCACCGCATTCACCAGCGTCGCCAGGGGAATGGCGAAGAAAACGCCCCAGAAACCCCAGAAACCGCCAAACACAAGAATGGCAACAATGATGGCAATGGGATGCAGGCTCACCACCTCGGAAAACAGCAGCGGCACCAGCACATTGCCATCCAGGGCCTGAATAATGAAATAGGCCAGGGCCAGCCAACCGAAGTCCGCCGTCCAGCCCCACTGGAACCAGCCCACCGCCAACACCGGAAAAGTCACCACGGTAGCGCCGATATAGGGGATGATCACCGACAGGCCGACCAGCACTCCCAGCAGCATGGCGTATTGCAGGCCCAGCAGGGTAAAGGTCACATAGCTGGCGGACCAGACAATGATGATCTCCCAGAACTTGCCGCGCACATAATTGGAGATCTGGCCATCCACTTCCCGCCATACATGCAGGGCGATTTTACGATCCTGGGGCAACATGCTGGCAAACCAGTTCAGAATCAGACGCTTGTCCTTGAGAAAGAAAAACACCAGCAAAGGCATCAGCACCAGGTAGACCAACAGGGTGATCACCCCGACCACGGAAGCCAGGGACCAGGACAAGACTTTCTGGCCGATATTGCCCGCTTCTCCGCCAATGGTGGCGATGACTTCCTGCACCTGGTCGGCGGTAATCAGCTCCGGATACTTCTCCGGCAGCATCATCAGCGCCTGCTGGCCCTCCGCCAGCATATTGGGCAACTGCTGCACCAATTGGGTCACCTGGCGGGACAGCAGGGGCAGCAGGCCAAACAGGATCAGACCAAGCGCAATCAAAAACAGGATGAAGACCGCAATCACCGCAAGCATGCGCGGTACGCCCATGCGCTGCAAGGGGGCCACCAGGCCTTCAAGAAGATAGGCAATGACAATGCTGGCCAGCACCGGCGCCAGCATATTGCCCATGGTAACGATGATAATGAATCCCCCAAGCAGCAGGGACAGCAGCACCACCAGCTGCGGATCCGAAAACGTTCGTTTAAGCCATTGGAAAATAAGCTGCATAGCCGCGCCTAGGAATGGGGTGAGCGATTCAGGTAATTTTGATACTGTTCCGCAAAAAGCGCTTCGAGCTCATCGATGACCTGCGCGGCGGGCTGCCCCTGCAGCATATGGGCGGTCATGAGTGACGCCGCCCTGTCCAGCAATGCATCACGGTCGATCATGGGAAATGTTTTGCTCAAACGGCGCATGGCCGCAACCACGGATTCTTCCTCCGGGCGCGGAATATCCACGGGCGTCCGGGGTTCCGGCGCAGCGGAAGCAGCCGTGCCCTGCTCTTCCTGCTCCTGCTGCTGGCACAGAAACTCGGCAAACGCCTGCAAGCTGGCGCGACGCGGCGCATCGAGACGGGAAAACATGCGCAACAAAAGGCGTTGCTCCTTGGGCAGGCTGACAGCGGGGGAAAGCAAGCTTCAGGCTTCCTTTTCGCAGTAACCGCGCGCAAACTCCAGCAATTCATCCATGACCCGCACGCGGAACTTCTGTTTCTGGTGCACGAAGGAAAACGGGCGGTGCATGGGGGGATCCAGCTCCAGCACCTCCAGGGTTTCCAGCTTCAGCTCCTTGGAAATGGTGGCTTCGGAAACGATGGAAATGCCCATGCCGGCCTCCACCGCGCCTTTGACCGCTTCCGGACTGCCCAATTCCATGGTGATATTCAATCCGTCACTGCAACCTTTGGCATGGCAGATATATTCTTCAATCACTTCCCTGGTGCCGGAACCCTCTTCCCGGCAGATGAACGGGTAATCCATCAGCTCGGACAGTTTCACCACCTTCTTTCCCGCCAGCCGGTGCCCCTTGGGAACGATGGCGACGAGCTTGTCATCACGGCAGTTTTCCACCACCAGGTTTTTATTGCCCACCTGGGCCTCGACCACACCCAGGTCAATCACATTGTTTTCCACCATGGAAACTATGCCTTCCGTATTCGATACCTTCAGGTGGATGACCACGTCTTCATACTTCCTGCGAAAGTCCCCCAGCAGGGACGGCAACATGTATTCCGCCACCGTCGTACTCGCCCCTATGGTCAGGGAGCCACTGATCTCGCCGGTCATGTTCTTGACCATGTTTTCCATTTCTCCATAGAGATCGAAGATCTTTTCCGCATAACCATAAACCAGGGTGCCGGCCTTGGTCAGACTGATACGGTTGTGGGTGCGGTCGAACAGGCGGGTATTGAAGTATTCTTCCAGCTGGCGCACCTGAAAGGTCACTGCAGGCTGGGTCATATGCAAGGTTTCTGCAGCCTTGGTAAAGCTCAACAAGCGTGCAACAGTGAAAAATACCTGTAATCTACGGTCGGCCATATTGGTCTGCTCCCAATACCGATGGTGCGAAACGCCTTCCTCACGGATAGAAATTCCACGGACATCGGTAATAAATTCAGTTTATATTATAGACTGCTAAAGCAGGAATTTGCCACAAAAAAGCCATGGCTCCTTTGCTTTTGATCAAACCCTTTGCCGGAACAATGCATTCTCCCGAAGTGCAATAATACTGGCATTTTCCTGAAAATTGACATAGCCTCTGAGGAAATGCGCCGAAAAAACGCTACTGCGCTGCGTTCCGCAGGCGAGCGCCGTGCGCAAACAAGAACTACGTTCCAGACAAGGGAGACAAACCAAATGATGAGAAAATCAGCCATCCGCAAACCACTGGGATTGCTCATCGGCAGCATGCTCGCCGCCACCACTTTCCAGGCGCAATCCGCCGGCTTCGCCATCATCGAGCAGAACGCCAGCGGCATGGGCAATGCCTACGCCGGCGCCGCCGCTGTCGCCGAAGATGCCTCCACCATTTTCTTCAACCCCGCGGGCCTGACCAACTTGCAGGGTTCCCAGGTTGTCACCGCAGGACACATCATCGTTCCCAGTGCGGACTTCAGCAACCAGGGCTCTTACGTCAACCCCATGCTTACCGGTGGCGCGCCCATGGCCGGCTCACTCCCCGGCAGCAACGACAATGGCGGTGAAACCGCCCTGGTGCCCAATCTGTATGTTTCCACCCAGTTGAACGACCGGCTGTTCGCCGGCATCGGCATCAACGCCCCTTTTGGCCTGGCCACGAAGTACGACCATGACTGGGTGGGACGCTACCACGCCGTGCGCTCCGAAATCAGCACCATCAACATCAACCCGAGCATCGCCTACAAGGTGAACGACCGCATTTCCCTGGGCGGCGGCATCAGCGCGCAGTACATCAGGGCCACCTTGTCCAATGCCGTTGATTTCGGCACCGTCTGCTTTGGGCTCGAAGGCAAGGGGCTGATTCCCACCGGCACCTGTTCCAGCGCCGGCGTGCTGCCCCTGCAGGCCGATGGCTACGCCAAGGTCAAAGGATCTGACTGGAGCTTCGGTTTCAACCTCGGCGCCATGATCCATATCAGCGACCAGACCCGCATCGGCCTGGCCTACCGTTCCAGCATCTCCCAGAATCTCGATGGCGATGCCGACTTCCGCACGCCGGCAAATTTCCAGGCAATCCTGAACATGGGCATTCCCCTGTTCAGCGATACCGGCGCAACGGCTGATGTGGACCTTCCCGAATCCGCCTCCCTCAGCCTGTACCACGCCTTCAATGACCGGTGGGCCATCCTTGCGGATGTCACCTGGACCAAATGGAGCCGCTTCGAGGAACTGCGCATCGACTACGACAACCCGATGCAGCCTGACTCGGTGCAACCGGAAAACTGGGACGACAACATGCGCTATTCCATTGGCGCCACCTACCGTTTCAACGAGAAACTGGTCTTTCGCGTAGGCGCAGCCTATGATGAAACCCCCATCAGCAGAACGCTGGATCGTACGCCGCGCATCCCCGGAAACGACCGAAAATGGCTCTCTGTAGGCCTGGGGTACCAACTGTCCGACAAACTGAATATGGACGCTGGCTACTCACATCTGTTCATCAATGATACAGACCTGAATTCACTGGATCACAGTACCAGCCACCAGTTGATTGGCACCTATGAATCAGACGTAAACATCTTCAGCGCCCAGCTGACCTACAAGTTTTAACCCGGATGCTTTACTCAGACGTCCGGTGATCGTACGGAGATTGCCGTTCGGAGGCGGGCTCCCGATTGGATCAATAGTCTCTACGCTATTGATGATTGAGGAAGCACCGCCTCCGGGCGGCAAGATCACGAGGCTGGACTCGAGCTGCGACCCGGTTACGTCTTGTACTTTGCCAGGGCCGGTTAACACGAATCCAATAGACGCTGCCCGGCGGAAATACAGCCCCGGCCCCACGGGTTGCGCCTGAAAACGCGCCATTTGGCCCTGAGCACATCAGCGCATCATTCCTGCGCATGCCGGAAACCGGCAGTATCAGCGCATTCGATCCCGGCCCCGGCAATGGCTCGACAATTGCACCAGCGTTGTTCTACTACGGATACACCCCTGTATCTATGCAACCGCTCTACTTTCATCCATGGGTTCGCGCCGGGTTGGCAATGCCCCATTGCTCTGGCGCAACAACAGGCTAAACACCAAAAAGCCGCCTGATGGCGGCTTTTTGGTGTTTAGCAAACATGCCCGCGTTTTACATATACATGCAAATATCCGCATCCCCGGCAAATTCGAAGAAGCGCGCGGCGCCCGCCAGCTCGATACCATCGATGAACTCGGAGGGTTCCATATCGAACAGCTCCACAGTCATGTTGCAGGCAATGAACCGGACTTCCGCTTCCTGGCTCAGTTCCCGCAGCTCGGTGAGGCTGGCCACGCCCTTGGCCGCCATCTGCTTTTTCATCATGGAAGTCATCATGGCTTCCATACCAGGCAGGGCGGTTACCAGCACGGGCATCCACTTTTCCATGCCGCCAGGCATGGGCATGCCGGGATTCCCCAGGGGGGTGACGCGCAGATGATCCAGATCCTTTTTCAGCAATTGCAGGCCGTAGAAGGTGAAAAATATCTCCACATCATAACCAAGAGCGGCCGCTGTGGAGCCGAGGATAAACGGTGGGTAACCCCAGTCCAGGGTTCCTTTGGTGGCAATAATCGCCAGTTTTTTCTGTTCCATTGCTTTTCTCCCCTGCGTAAGAACGCAGTATCAGAAATCAACAGGCAATCAGGCCTTCTTGATCAGGAAATGGAACTTGCCGCCTTCTTCCTTGGACTCCATCAGCTCATTGCCGGTCTGCTTGGAAAAAGCTTCAAAATCCTTTACCGAGCCCGGGTCAGTGGCAATGATATGCAGCACTTTACCGGAATCCAGCGCCGCCAGCGCTTTTTTGGCGCGCAGAATGGGAAGAGGGCAGTTCAGACCGCTAGCATCGAGTTCATCATCAAAATCAGCCATGGGGGTTCTCCAGTGTTTGTGGGTTAAATAACAGTGCTTTCTTATATTCTAACTTTACGAAAAAGGCAAGCGCCACGAACAAATAATAGACTCACAGCATGGTTATTTCATAGCCGTTTCGCGCCCAGTCCATAATGCCGCCACGCAGATTGTAGGTATTGTCCACGCCCTGCTGTGCGAGAAATGCACAGGCATGATAGGAACGCGCGCCGCTGCGGCAGTACAGCACAATCTCCTTGTCTTTGGGAAGATCCTGTATTTTCAATGGGATAAGATGCATGGCCAGATGCTCTGCTGTCGGCAATACACCTTGCTGCACCTCCGCATCACTACGAATATCCAGCAATACAATATCTTCGCCCGCATCCAGCCGCTTTTTCAGCTCGGATGCGTCGATTTCTTTGATTTGCATTCCCACCTCGGGTCTGATCGATGGCAATTTGAATGTTTGCAGTATATTATAATATCCTCATATAAGCAATGAATAGATGGTATAAACATGGGTAATGCTGCAAATTTTACATTGAAAAACAATTATTTATAAACAGTCTTAATTGGATCCGGAACAATTGGATTGAACCGGAAGAGCCGAAACAAGGCAAAGCTTGCAGCAAATCCCCCGGAGCGCCATTTCTCGCACAAGCACAATTCCCATTGGCAACAATCCCGTGAACAGACGAAGACAGGGCCCAGGGGGGCAATTCTCAAGAACTACCAGGTTCATGACTTATTCAAGGGTTCCCTTATGCTAAACTTTCACGACCTTCCGATCCATCACCCAAATAGCCTGGTTTAGACGCAATGGATTTTCTCCCTGTTTTTCTCGATATCAAATCCAGGCCTTGCGCCGTTATCGGTGGTGGCGACGTTGCCGCACGCAAGGCCAAGCTGCTTCAGGCAGCGCAGGGGCAGGTCACGGTGATCGCCCCGACCCTTGGCAAAACGCTGAAAACCCAAGCGGAAAACGGAGAAATCACCCATCTGGCAAAAGCATATTCCCAGGTTCCGCTGGAGGGATATGCACTGATTATTGCCGCTACCGACGATGCCGTTGTCAATCAGCAGATTGCCGAAAGCGCCCGGCAGCGCAATATTCCGGTAAACGTGGTGGACAATCCGGATGCAGGCAGTTTTATCATGCCCTCCATCATCGACCGCTCGCCTGTAATTGCCGCCGTCTCCACTGGCGGCGCATCACCGGTTCTCGCACGCCTGATCCGGGCGCGTCTGGAATCCCTGATCCCCGCAGGCTACGGACGCCTGGGGGAGCTCACCGCCCGCTACCGCAAGCGTGTGAAAGAGGCTTTTCAAACCATCGGCGAGAGAAGGCGCTTCTGGGATCATATTCTCCAGGGCAGCGTGGCGGAAAGAGTCTTTTCCGGCCACATGGAGGAGGCCGAAGCCGTGCTGGAAAAAGAGCTGCGGGAGTTTTCCGCCGACGGCAGCATGGGCGAGGTATATCTGGTCGGTGGCGGCCCCGG
>Ga0256834_1001296_pt1 | contig 17251 bp, 7 predicted proteins | sample 4281140metaG_FD_190536 | JGI IMG/M metagenome (GOLD analysis project Ga0256834, IMG submission 190536) | Hydrothermal vent microbial communities from East Pacific Rise, Pacific Ocean - 4281-140 | ecosystem: Environmental > Aquatic > Marine > Hydrothermal vents | place: Pacific Ocean: East Pacific...
AATAATGATAATAAACTGTTTTCCTCCACCCATTATCTTGTTCTCCTGAGGCTAATTGTAAAAACGATTTACCCTGCATATCATTTGGAATATCAATTCCAGCAGCATTAATTAGTGTAGGAGCATAGTCAATATTTTGTATCATTTGTTCGATTCTTGTTCCTGGTTTTATTTTTTTTGGATAGCGCATTACAAATGGCATCATTAAAGCTTCTTCATACATAAATCTTTTTTCGGCAAAGCCATGTTCTCCAGTAAAGTAACTTTGATCAGAAGCATAAATAATTATAGTGTTTTCTTTAATCTGTTTATTTTCGTCAAGCCAAGCTAATATTCTTCCAACATTATCATCAATTCCATCAACACACCTTAAATAGTCTTTAATAAATTGTTGATATGCAAACTTTTTCATTGCATCACCCTTCAATTTCCCCTCATTTTTTAGCTTGAAATATTCTTTATTGATAGGATCTTTGTAGCTGTGCCATTTTTCAAGCTGATCTTTAGTCATTCTCTTAAAATAAATATTTGTTGAAGGATCATGATCTTCCAATAGCGGTAGTGGTCTGTATCTCAATTTCATATTGGCTTCTTTGGCATAACGTTCTCGAGTACTATAATCGTCAAACAAAGTAGTAGGTTCAGGAATTGTATCGTTTTTATATTTGTCGAGATACCTAAAATGTGGCATTCTGGGTACATGTGTGGCCTTGAATTGAACAAAAAGTAAAAATGGTTGTTCTTCGTTTTTACTATTTTCGTCTAACCATTCAAGGGCATCATCTGTTACAATGTCAGTTGAATAGCCTTGTTCAGTTAATTCCTCTCCCTTACTTGTTATAAAAAATGGATTGTAATAAAAGCCCTGTCTTCCTGCTCCCATGAGCACCTTCCAATAGTCAAACTCATCTCCGGGATTTGAATTCAAATGCCATTTGCCTATCAATGCTGTTTTATAACCATTTTGTTTTAAAACTCTGGGGAATAAAGTTTGATTGCCATTCCAGGGTGCTCCATTTCCAGTAACACCATTTTTATGGCTATGTTTACCTGTTAATATAGATGCTCTACTGGGTCCACAAATAGAATTAGCATTATAACTATTAACAAAAATAGCACCTTCATTGGCTATTCTATCAATATTTGGAGTATGATTGATCCCTGAACCATAGGCACTAATTGTTCTATTTGCATGATCGTCAGACATGATAAAAATGATATTAGGTTTATTAACACTTTTTACCTCTTGCCCAAATGAATTTATTGATCCTAAGTTTAAGGCTAAGATTAAAATACATGCTATCTTTCTATTTTTTATCACCATTGTTTTATTTGTTAGGTTTTATTGTCTTTAAATCTGTACCCAAATTATTTAAATTTATCTAAAAAGACATTTATAAGTCATCTTTATTTATAAGTAAATTCATTACTTAAATTAGCATTGGAGTTACCTCCAACAAATAATTTAAAATTTCCAGGTTCGGCTATATAATCCATGTGTATATCGTAAAACTTTAAATCATCAACAGTTAAATCAAATTCAACTATTTCAGAGGTTTCTTTTTTAATAAATATTTTCTTGAAATCCTTCAATTCCCTTACCGGTCTTGTTACAGAACCCACCAAATCCTTTATGTACAATTGAATAACTTCTTCACCATCAAAATTTCCTGTATTATGAACAGTAACAGACACCTTTATACCTTTTTCATTTGTTATTTTATGATTGCTCAATTTTAAGCCTTTATATTCAAAAGTTGTATAGCTCAACCCAAAACCAAATGGGTATAATGGAGTATTTGAATTATCTAAATACATAGATTTATATGGGTTCCGTTTTTTAGAAGGGTCAATAGGTCTTCCCGTATTTTTCATATTATAATAAATAGGTACTTGCCCTAATGAACGCGGGAATGTAATTGGTAATTTTCCAGATGGCACTGCATCACCAAATACAATATCTGCAATAGCATGCCCTCCCATAGTGCCAGGAAACCATGTCTCTAATATTGCATCTACATTGTCATTCTCCCATTCTAAAGTTAAGGGCCTTCCATTTAGTAGTATCAGTATAATAGGTTTTCCTAATTTTTTAAGTTCTTTTAACAACTCTTGTTGATTACCTGGAAGGTCTAAATCGGTTCTAGAAGATGCTTCACCAGACATACTTTGTAATTCGCCCATTGCTGCAACAATAACATCTGCTTTTTTTGCTGCTGCAATTGCCTTAGAGAACCCAGCTCTACTTTGCTTATCTGATCGTTTCATATATCGAGAAAGTTTTGTTCCTTCAACATACGTTACTCTTTCACTTCCAATTTTTTCTATAAAACCTTCTAATACAGTTACAGGGTCATCTTTGTGTTTTCCAGCACCAGACCAAGACCCAATCATATCTCTTTCAGTATTTCCTAAAGGACCAATCAATGCTATTTTTATATTTTTTGACAAAGGCAAAGCTTGTTTGTCGTTTTTTAATAGCACCATTGATTTTCTTGCCATATCTCTTGATGCTTCTAAATGTTCTGTAGACATCACATATTTCTCTTGTCTTTCTTCATTTGAGTATCTATACGGATCTTCAAATAATCCCAAAGCAAATTTCAATTCTAATACTCTGCGGACAGCCGTATTTAATTGTTCTTCGGATACTTTACCTTCTTCAATTAATTCTTTTAAATATTTAGAATATAGTTCTCCTTGCAAGTCCATATCAACTCCCGCATTCATTGCCATTTCTACAGCATCTTTATTATTTGCAACAATTCCGTGGGGTACCATTTCATTAATTGACTGGTAATCTGTCACTACAAATCCTCTAAAACCCCATTCTTCTCTTAATATTTTTTTTAATAAATAAGCATTCCCTGTTGCTGGCACCCCATTTAATTCGTTGAAAGAAGTCATAAATGATCCTACTCCTACATCTACTGCTGCTTTAAATGGAGGCAAATAAGTAGTTCTTAATTCTCTGTCAGACATGTCAACTGTATGATAATCTCTTCCAGCTTGCGCTGCGCCATAGGCGGCATAATGCTTAGCACAGGCTAAGATTGTATTGGTTGCTTTTAAATCATCACCTTGAAATCCTATTACTCTTGCTTTTGCAACTTCACTACTATAGAATACATCTTCACCTGAGCCTTCAGAAACTCTTCCCCAACGGGGGTCTCTTGCAACGTCAACCATTGGAGCAAATGTCCAATGCAAACCTTCAGATGAGGCTTCTATTGCTGCAATTCTAGAAGATAATTCGATCGCCTGCAAATCAAAACTTGCTGATTCACCTAATGAGATTGGGAAAATTGTTTTATGACCATGAATTACATCATAACCAAATAGCAAAGGAATTCCTAATCGGGTATTTTCTACCGCCATTTTCTGTAGATTTCTTGTAAAACCTACTTCATAAGCGTTAAAAATATTCCCAACTTTTCCTTCTTTAATTAATTTTTCATAATTTTTATTTACTGAAGGCCCTGTAATATCTCTAGTACTTGTAAGAAGATTTGTTTGCCCAATTTTTTCATCCAAGGTCATTACGGAGATCAAGGAGTCAATTTTTGAATTCATTTGAATTTCATCAACATTCCAACTCTTTGGAATAGTTGTTAAATGTTTTGATTCTTTAATGCTATTACATGATCCTAAAATCATGCTTAACATAACTAATGTCATGATTGCTTTTTTCATTTAATATCTTTTAATAATTTTGAAACCCCAATTTACCTAGTCCATTTTGTATTTCTGGGCAGCTCATAAATAAATCCCAAACTAAACCTGTCCTATAATTCTCTATCATTACAATTATTGGTGCTTGATCAATTGCTAAATATTGATAATCATACCAGTTTTCTTGCTCATTAAAAGCATCTATAAAACCATAATCTGACCAAATTTTATCACCGAGTTCTTCATAAAAATATCTTAAAGCTCTCATTGACTCTTTTGGTGTATATGGAAAAGAAGATAATGCAGCAGTAGGTGCTATAACTCCTCTATCATTAGTAGGACTATGTGCTGAATAACCATTATTCCCATCACTTGCAGTTAACCCCCAACAATTCTCACCATATCCTTTATAGTTTTTAGGGTTTTCTATGCAATAAAAATAATTGATTTTTGCATGATTCACATTTTGCTGCCAATAATCAGCATATTTATCTTTTAATAATTTCGGGTTCAATCCCAAATAGGAGTAATGTGTAAAAAACAATGGCCCTCCGTATTTTGGACCGAGAGGTAAGTTATAGCCATAATAATTTCTATTCTTTACAATTTCACCTCCTTGTGCCCAACCATTGTGATAAACTGATGCTGGAACACTGTGGATTTTTGATGAAGCAGCTAAAATATATGCTATTTGTCCTTCGTGATGTCCTTTAATTTTATGGTCTTTTTTAAATCCATAATTTGGTGACCAATGCCAGGTTAAAATGTCATCATTGGGTTGTATATACCAATCCCATTCTACCGCATTCCATATATTATTTATTCTGTTTCTCAAATCTTTTTCAGCAGGGATATCCAAATTAAAATATTGTCTATTAATAAGAAGACCTTGAATTAAAAAAGCCGTTTCAATAATATCTCCTCCATCATCGAATTCGCTAAAACTAGTAGATTTTTGTGTTGCACCACTATACCAATGAGCAAATGCACCATGAAACTTATCTGTTTTTTCTAAAAAAGTTAATATTTTTTCTAATCTAATTCTTGCTTGATTGCGAGTTATCCAGCTTCGTTCAACAGCAATAGGAAATGCTGCCAATCCTAATCCTGTTCCCCCAGAAGTAACTATTTTTAATGTTGATTCTTTTGAAGTCGATCTTTCATGTGCCATTCCCGTATTAGAATCTGCAAAATCCCAGAAGTATTTAAAGGTTTGCTGCTGTACTTTTTCTAATAATTCTTTGTCAGATAATTGCGTCAATTGTTCGTTTGGGGATGTGTTATCATCTATTGGTTTTTGTGAGCACTGTACAAATATTATTAAAATGAGTAGTGTTATAAATCCAATTTTTGTTTTTTCTAACATGGATAGTATGGATATTATTCTTTACAAAGAAATCTATCTTTAGTAAAAATCTATAGGGTTTATTTTTAATAAATATTCCATTCTCCTTTAAAATGAAGGGGGAATGGAATATTTTAATTACTAACAATTATTTTAATAGCCAGGGTTTTGTTCAACAACCCCTTCAGTATTATCAATTTCGGTTTGAGGAATAGGAAAATAACGATGTTTTACAGGATCATAGTCTGTTACTCCTTGAGCATGCAATAATTCTGCTGCTCTTCCCTGTCTAAGAATATCCCAGTATCTTCCTTGTTCATAACCTAATTCAACTCTTCTTTCATGCCAGATGGCTTTCTTCAATTCTTCTTTATCTGATATAGTTATATCAGGTAAAATTTCAGAATTTCCTTCTCTTGCCCTAGCTCTTACTTCATTTAAATAAACCAATGCCAGAGCAGAATTTCCATTCTCATTTAGTGCTTCAGCTGCCATTAATAAAACATCCGCATACCTAATAATCCTAACATTTACAGGATTATTTGCTCCTCCTCCTCCTCCTCCTATAGAAGTTGTTGGATCAAAGGCATATTTTGGTAATAATGCCTTTTTATTCCAATTGGTTCCATGATTAGGTGAATTTCTTTTTACCACAGTCTGTCCATCATAAAGTGTATCACCTACATAAGCAATTGTATGTCCTTTTCGTGGATCATCTAATTCGTATGCGGCTTCAAGTTCTGGTGTAGCAGAGTTAATTCCCCACCCCAGAGTTTTTGATCCCTGCATGGTACTATATTTATCAATACCCATTTTAGTTCCAGTATCAGAATGTGTTGCTTGAACTTCAAAAACAGATCCTGATCCATTTTCTCCACTTAATTTAAATATGCCTTCGTAATCTGGGTCTAAAAAATACTCTCCAGAATTAATAACTTCCATCGCATATTTTTCAACATTTACAAAGTCATTTCTAAACAAATATAATCTTGCCAACATAGCTCGAGCAGTTCCTTTGGTGACCCTACCCAATTGGGTATCAACATATTCTGATTTTTCAGGGAGATTATCAATGGCAAATTTTAAATCTGCTTCAGCAATTGCCCAAATCTCATCTTCAGTTGCCCTTGGAATAAAATCTCCTCCCAGTTCCGGAAGCACATCTGTAATAATAGGAACTCCACCAAAAGCCTTTACCAAATTAAAATAGGCAAATCCCCTAATAAATCTTACTTCTCCAAGAAGTCTTTTTTGTAATGCCTCATCAAATTCAAAAACGGGTTCACTATTGATAACCAAATTTGAACGAGCAATTAGAACAAAATTACCAGTATACCAATTGTCACATACAGCACCACCAAAACTTGAAGGAGTGAAAGTAAAATTGTTCATTTCAACACCCGGTTTATTATTTTTGTTTCCGTAATAAGTATCATCAGAAGCTATGTCTCCCATCATTACATATGGCCAAACAACAATATCCCAGTGACGCAGATAACTATAAGCTCCATTTACTCCAGCCTCAGCTCCTTCTGCTGTAGTAAAAAAGTTATCTACTGCATATTCTCCTAAAGGAGATTTTTCTAAAAATTCATCGTCACAACCTATCCAAAGGGTAGCAACCAATAAAAGAATAATATTTAATATTTTATTTTTCATCTTCTTATTTTTTAAAATGATACATTTAATCCAAAACTGTAAGTAGTTGATAAGGGATATACTCCTGAATCAATTCCAGCTGTTAATACATTATTACTCAAAGTCATATCAGGAGTAAATCCTGAATAGTTTGTGTAAGTCACTAAGTTTGTAACATTGACAAAAGCTCTAAAATTGGCTAATTTGATCTTAGAGATTAAACTTTCAGGTAATGAAAATCCTAATTGAATATTTCTAATTCTTATATATGACCCATCTTCCACCCAAAAATCATTTGGAAGTTCATTATGGGTATCTGCGTTATTTACCCTTGGAAAACTGTTGCTGGTTCCTTCTCCATTCCAACTATTAAGAAAACGTTGTTCATAATCATATGTTGAGCTCCATCTTTTTAGCGCCTTCAAATTTATAATTTCATTTCCCTGCTGACCATTAATATCCATTGAAAAATCAAAATTCTTATAATCACATGCAAGGTTTAAACCAAAAATAAAGTCTGGAATTGGTGATCCAATATAGGTCATATCATCTTCTCGGGTAATTGTACCATCTCCATTAAGATCTTGATAAATCAAATCTCCTGGTCCCTCACCACCATACAATGGACTTGCATCAATTTGTGCCTGATTTTGAAAAACCCCATCCGTTTTAAATCCCCAAAAAGCACCAATAGAACTCCCTTTTTCTGTCCTGGTTAGTGTTTGAGATTGAATAGTTCCCGTTAAAAAACTTCTTCTATCTGATAATTCTAAAATCTCATTTTTAAGAGTAGATAAATTTCCAGAAATACTGTAGTTAAAATCTTTCACATTGTCTTTCCAACTCAATGTGAATTCCATTCCACTATTTTTAACAGATGCTGCATTTACTATAGGGTTTTCTCGGATACCAAAATAAGAGGGGATATCTATCGGTAAAAGGATATCATCCGTGGTACGATCATAATAATCTATTTCTGCTGTCAATTTGTTCTTAAACAATCCAAATTCAAGTCCAATATCAAATTGTGTAGTTGTTTCCCATTTTATATTTGGGTCTGCAAGCCTTGTTGCAGTCGCTCCCTGATAAGGTATTTCATCTGGACCCAAAACAGCTACAATACCAGATTCATTTCCTCCAATACTTTCAGTTGTTGAAAGAAATTGTTTTGAAGCATAGGGTCCAATTTTATCATTACCTATTTTACCCCAACTAGCTCTTAATTTCAAATTACTAATCGGTTCAACATTCTCCATGAAATCTTCTTCACTTATTCTCCAACCTAAGGCTAATGAAGGAAAGTGTGCATAACGATTTTCTTTACTAAATTTTGAAGAACCATCAATTCTATAGGTTCCGGTAAACAAATATTTACTTTTATATGAATAGTTAGCTCTAAAAAGATAAGATAGATACGACCAAGAAGAGGCACTATTTTCAGAGACCCTACTTAATGGATCAAATGTCGCATCTAAATACCATAAATCTTTATTATCAGGGATGTCAGTGGCACTTCCTTTTAATCTCTCACTATAAGTGTCTTGTGATGTAATTCCAGCTAACAAATCAAAATGATGATTACCAATTTCCTTGTTATAGGTAAGGATATTATCCCAAATATAACTTCTTAGTTTACTATATGTTTTGTTCAAAGTAGAAAGATCTCTAAACTGGGTATCTGACACATAGTATTCAGGAGCATAAGACCTTGCAAAATTATCGCTTTTTTCAAAACCAAAAGTCGAACGAAAAACAAAATCACTTATTGCAAATTCACCATAAAAATTACCTACAAATCTTTCAACTTCAGTTTCAGCATTATTGTAGAATGTTCCAACTAATGGGTTGGAAAAATCCTCAGAGCCTTGCAGATTACCATTTTCATCATAGGGCTCAAAAACAGCAGGGGTTCTATATGCTGATTGTGTAGCATCTGGACCATTTAACTTATTCGTTTTAATATAACTAAGATTATGTCCAAATTTAAAATGTTTAGTTAATTTGTACTCATTATTCAAACGCAATGTCAATCTTCGATAATCTGTTTTTTTAATGATTCCTTCTTGATCCATGTATCCTAAACTAACAAAATAATTTATTTTATCATTAGCTCCACTTGCCGATAATGAATAATCTTGTGAATAACCCGTATTATATATTTCATCCCACCAGTCTGTTCCTGTTCCTAATGATTCCGGATTAGGATATGGAATATCTGTTTCGCCTGCATAAAATGCTGCTTGATTTCTAAGTTGGCCATACTCTGCCGCATTCGCCATATTTATAGTATTTTCTACATGAGAAATACCGGTAGACACTCTAAAGTCAATCAAAGATTTTCCTAATTTACCTCTCTTTGTGGTTACAATAATGACTCCATTAGCTCCACGCGAACCATAGATAGCGGTTGCCGATGCATCTTTTAAGACTTCCATCGATGCAATATCACTATTGTTTAAAAATGAGATATCATTCAAAATAAGACCATCAACTACAAAAATTGGAGATGCATTATTTAGGGTTCCAACTCCCCTAACACGAATGATTGGTGTTGATCCAGGACTGCCGCTATTACTTATAACTTGAAGCCCCGCTGCCTTACCACTTAAAGCGTCAGCAACACTCATGAGAGGAGTTGCACCTATATCTTCAGCATTGATAGAAGCAACAGCACCTGTGATATCACTTTTTCTTTGCGTACCATAACCTACCACAACAACTTCATCAAGAGTCTCACTCGATTCCAGCATAACCACATCTATTATATTGGAATCCCCAATAGTAATTTCCTGAGTTATAAAACCTATAAAACTATAAACAATTGTTTCTCCTTTAGAGGCTTCAATGCTATAATTTCCATCAAAATCAGAGGTAACACCTCTATCTGTATTTTTAATTAATACGGTAACAAATGAAACTGGATCACCGTTTTCCATCGTGATTGTTCCACTAACCTTATTTGATTGCCCAAAAAAGGTAAGCGGAATAAACAATAATAAATATAAAATTTTTCCCATTGTAAATAAATTGATTAATATTGATTATGTAAAATTAGCGCAGAAACCCTCTGATATTTTTTTTTAGATACATTTTAACTACGTCATTATTGAATTGTTGTTTTGAAGTAATTGAAAAGCCAACTTTTATACTTATTTCCCTTATTTTTCTTTACTTTTTGAATTAAAAAAAATATTAATGACGTATTAAAGAAGTACTAAAATTAGTATAGTTTATTTCTAATTTGGTGAATGGGAGAGAATTTTTGTCTTTAGATAAAAACTTTAGTTTGAATAACAAAATATTGTAAAAATATGTTGAAATTAGAATTGGCAAAGACGATAATGGAAGTATGCAAGACCAATGAAGTTGATATCATAAGGGGATATTTTTTATCAGATCATACGAATTTGTTTGTATTTGTTCTTCCATGAGTTTCGATAAGTCAATTAATTCAGTATATTAAAGATAATTGTTTAAGTAAAATAATATCAGAGTTTAAGACAATATCAAAAATATTTTTGGGGAAGTATTTTTGAGATAGTATATATTTTATATTGAGTTCTGGAACAAAAACAGATCAAATGATTATAGAGAATCTCTATATTGAAGATAAAGAAGGAAATTTTAGAATTACTTTTCTGTTTACACACTTTATAGGATGTCACCAATAGTGATTACTTTTATCACCTTTAGGAGGAATAAAATCTATCGGCTTCAAGCCGGTATTAGTTCAATCAGTTTTAGAAAAATCCCTCTGAAAAAGCCAATCCCCTTTAAAGGATGTTACCCTTTTATTGAATAAGTGTTAAATAATTGTATCATTGCATTTTGGGTCTAATCCAGTCTTTCGGCTTATAACCTTTTTCTTTTCTTGGTTTGAAAACCTGAACTTCCTCTGAACCTTGTTCATATAAAGACCAACTATCTGTACGAAATGGAGAAGCTGGAAGCCCTTCTTTGTTGTATAACAAATTCCTTTTAGAAGGATTCATAGACCATGCATATCGAACCGCTACTGGTTTTGGAATTTTAGCAGAGGTAACAACAATTGTACTGTCAACTATTTTTGCTTCTGCCCATTCCCATTTCTGATCAACACCAGCAATGGCGAAGGCATTTAATTTTTTATTTTTCTCTTTTAATAAGCCACTTCCAATTCCATTAAAAGTAAGAATTATTTTATTCTTTTGAATTTTTTGACCCTTAAAGTAAGGACCATGAGCAACAATATTTTTCTTATATACGTCATGCAACACATTAAATGCATGGCGATATCCTATAGGTTTTTTATTTCTAGGGTGTAACAAAATAGAATCTCCGGTATCTATTGAAATAACTACACCTGTATTAGATAAGATTTCAAGCATCATATTCCTAGAAACGGTCCAAGGAGCTTCGACCCCTTCAATTGGCTTTGTTTGAGCTGGATTCCAACTAGGTAATTGTGTCATAGAAAAATATAAATCTTTTGTTACATTTTTGTCTGACATTTCGTACCATTTTTCTCTGTAAAAGCCAATCATCAATTGCAACTGTTTCTTAAAATCGGAAGCTTGCTGAACCGATTTGGAATTTCTTTCTCCTTGGTACCATATAATTCCTTTAATTCCAAATCCTAGGAGTGGATGTACCAATGCATTGTATACATTTGCTGGAAATTGATTTCCTAAAACAGCCGGTTTTGTAATAATTGGTGATTTTATGTTTTTGCTATTCATTGGATTATATGATTTTTGTTCTGTATATAAATCCAATTCTTTTTGATATTTGATGAGAGCATTTTCTATGGTTAGTCCAAGTTGTTCTACTTGCCTTTTGCTTATACTTTCTATTTTTTTCTTATGATAAATACTTCGTTTATTACTAGACTGCACCTCCCAGGGCATCCAACTTTCAATAGGGGTTCCAGCATAAGCCTGAACAATAATGCCCACAGGAACCCCTAATTCTTTTTGCAACCTTTGAGCAAAATAATAAGATACAGCAGACGTATTGCTTGCAGATGTAGGGTTAGACTCTAACCAGCTTCCAGTTACACAATCTGTTTTTGGTTCGTGCCAATGTTGACGATCTGATTTGTAAATCCTTAAATTGATATTTTGCGCATTTAAAGCATCTTTTTTACCATTAAAAGTATTTTTTAAAGTCCAACCCATGTTTGATTGACCCATACACAACCAAACTTCCCCAAGGAGAATATTGTGGAATTGTATTTGCTTACTCCCTTTGATAATTAATGAATAAGGACCCCCTGCTTTTGATGTTTGAAGAAATAATTTCCAATTTCCAGATTTATCAGATTTCGTAGTAGCCTTTTGCCCCCAACTTCCGTAAACTTCTATAGATATATTTGCTTCATCTTTCCCCCATATTGCAACTTTCTGATTTTGTTGAAGAACCATATTATCACCAAAAAATGTTGGCAATTTAGTTTGTGAAATAATGGTGGTTGACAATAAACTCATAATTCCAACTAAAAAGAATCTAATAATCATTTTATAATAATTAGCAGTTTTACTTGGAGTATTCAATCCTAATGTTTTTTCTCTGGAATCATATTTGGAACTTTTCGTCCCTTTCTTAATTTTTCATCTTTCCATTCTTTAAATGGTGGTTCTTTATATTTTACCATTAATCGATTTAATTCTTTTTTCATTCTATCTACTTCTACTTTATATACAGGATTATTAATAGCATTGGTAATTTCATTCGGGTCTTTTTCTAAATCATAGAATTCCCATTGATCTATATCATAATAAAAGTGAATTAGTTTATAGCGACTGTCTCGAACTCCATAGTGCCTTTTCACAGAATGAAATCCAGGGAATTCATAATAATGGTAATAAATAGCTGTTCTCCAATTGTCTACTTTTTCTCCGTATAAAATAGGTTTTAATGATTCTCCTTGAATATCTTCCGGGATATCTAAGCCCAATAAATCTAAAAAAGTTGGGGCTAAATCGATGTTTTGAACCATTTTATCTGAAGTGCTGTTTGCTTTTATTTTACCTGGATATTGAATTAATAATGGTGTTCTTAACGATTGCTCATACATAAAACGTTTATCAAACCAACCATGTTCACCAACAAAGAATCCTTGGTCTGAAGTGTAAACAATAATGGTGTTTTCAGTTAAGTTATTTTCTTCTAAATAATCCAAAACACGTCCAACTCCTTCATCTACAGAAGCTATAGTTGCACAATAATCCTGGACATATCTTTGGTATTTCCATTCTGCCATTTCTTTTTCATTAAAATTTGCAGCATTCATATCATCATTACGTTTTCTATATGCATTGTTCCAAGCTGTTCTTTGCTCTGTTGTCATTCTTTGAAAATGATTTGGCCATCTATCATATCGTAAACTATCTGAACCTACAGCTACTGTCATTTTTAAATCATGGCCTTCGTACATATCTTTATAGATATTCATTTTTTGTGCTCCTGCAGCTTCTCTTCCTTCATAGTTGTCAAAGTATGTATCAGGCATAGGAAACTTAGTGTTTTCATACATTTGTGTATGACGTAAAGCTGGCATCTGATTTCTATGTGGTGCTTTATGATGAATCATTAAAGCAAATGGTTTGCTTTTATCCCTTTTATTTTCTAACCAATCAATAGAAAAATCTGTGATTAAATCTGTGGCATAACCTTCGATAATTTCTGAGCCATCCTTTGTAATAAACTCAGGGTTATAATATTCTCCTTGATCATTTAATATTTTCCAATAATCAAAATCGATTCCTTCTGGCGTATGCCCAATATGCCATTTACCAATAATAGCTGTTTGATATCCGTTTTCTTTTAACATTTTTGGCCATGTGGGTTGTGTAGCATCAAAAGTTTGACCATTGTATGAAAATCCATTGATATGTCCAAATTTACCCGTTAACATTGTTGCTCTACTTGGGCCACAAAGAGAATTTGTAACATATGAATTTACAAAACGCATACCAGAATTAGCAATACGATCTATACTGGGTGTTGGTGCTAATTTTGAAATAGGATGGTTATATGCACTCAATGCTTGATATCCATGATCATCGGACATAATAAATACAATATTTGGTTGTTTACTTGTATCGTTAACCGTTTGTATTTTCTTATTTCCAGCTAAGTCACAACTTGATAATATAGAAATCAAACAAATTGTAATCAAAATATTTATGTAAAATTGTAATCTCATTTGGTATAATTTTTGTTAAGGTTGCTAATTTAATATTTCTGTCGTTCGCATACTTATAATGTAGATAAAACTGATTTCTATTAAAAATTAAATTCTGGTTTACCCATGGTAAAATTAGTTGGAGATAGAATAAAACTAAAAAAAATACCTATTTATAATTACGTCATAAAAAGACAAAAGTGATTTTCGTATAAATAGCTGTGTTTGACCTAAAAATTGCTTAAAAAGATATTGGTCAAGCATTTTTATTGGCGTAGTGTTGACGTAGTGTTGACGAATGATAAAGCCTCACAGTAAACCGTAGAAAAGATAAATCTTTTGATCTTAATAAGCATGATTCATAACAGTGGTTATTTTGACTATAAATAACGAAAATTGTTGTTGTTCAATGGATATCCCATTCGTTAAATGATTAATTGAATTTTAAAAGAAATGTATTCAAACTGGATTCTTTTCCTTCTTTTTTCAATTGAAACTTCTTTTTTAATCGATATCTATGTGTTTCTACTCCTCTAACTGAAATGTTCAATAAAGGAGCTATTTCCTTGGTGGTTAAATTCATTCTAATGTAAGCACACAATTTTAAATCCTTATGAGTTAATGAAGGAAATTCACTGCGCAAATCATCAAAAAATTTCTTGTGGACTTGATTAAAATTATGTTCAAATAATTCCCATTCATCTTCGTGCTCAATGCTCTTATTAATTTGTTTTATCAAACGTTTAAATGCATATTGATTGTCGAATTTATTCTTATTTAATAGAAGCTCAGTTTTTAGGAAAACTAATATCTCATTTTTCTTTATCAATGCCATGGCAGTATTTGCCAACTGCTTGCTTTTTAACTTTACTTCACTAGCCAATGCTTCATTTTTTACTTTATTCATGGCTTTGACATTTTCAATTTCTTTTTCTTTTAATAATATACGTTGCTCTTTTTCAAGCTCAATTTTCATAATTCTCTGTTTACGTTTTAATTTTCTCTGGTTGAATCTATAAATAGCTACAACAATTAATGAAAATAAAATAAAATACAATATACCCCCTTTTACTCCTCTAAACCAAGGAGGATTAATATGATATGTTAAAATGATTACATCTGAATTTTCTTCATAGACATTAGCAGTTCTAATAGCCAATTCATAATTTCCGTCATATAAATTTGTAAATTCGATATCACCTGAATAGTTTTTATACCATATAGTATCCAGAGGCTTCATCTTATATTCAAAAAAGTAATTTACTGACCTAGGAGAGGAGACATTAACAATTAAATTATTATTTTTAAATTCTGATTGAATTTGGCCGTCTTTAAATTCGATCAATTCATTTTTTAAATGAACACTTTCTATTGTAGGTTTTTCCAATTTAGAATTATGATTAAATTTAAAATTATTAAATAGAGCAAAACCATCTATTAAACATAAAACATAAGTTGAATCTTTAATTTGTGTGATTTTTTCAAATCCAAGTACAGATCTATTTTTGTATAAATCAGTAGGTACATAATATTTTAAATCTGAGCTGTAAGTAGGTTTGATAATAATTAAGTCCTTTTTTTTAATACCCAAAAGATTACAGGATTCCTCCGAAATTATGTACGAGTCGCTGCCAATTCTCTTAGATAATATGTCAAAATCTATTATGGTGTCCTGAAGTGGTTCGTACCGTTGCCATCCGTTACCAGATTGAAAGACGATGCTATTTTTAATTTTATATATTTTTGATCGATAAGTTGATGAAATCCCTTTGTTCTCATAACTCTTAGAAGAAATCACATTATTAAAATCTTGATCAAATTTAACTCTAGTGACATTTTTGTACGGATGAGCCACCCATGCAGTATATTTATCTTCAAATACCATAAACCGAGATGGTTCAATGAAATTTTTTATACGCTTTGAATTCCAAGTTCCCTCATCTTTTTTGAATTTTACAAAACCCGAATAAGTAGACTGGATCATTATATCATCTTCACCAATAACAGGTTTTAATTCCCACCCACCAGAAATATCAGAAATTTTAACAAATTGCTTGTTTTCTACTAAATAAGTTCCGCTATTATGCCCACAGAATAATTTATCATCAACTATTTTCAAATTCCAAACCTGACCTTGAGAGTTTTTTATAAATTGTAACTCATTATTTTCATCAAGATAATGAAGGCCTGTGTTACTTCCAATATAAATAGTGTTCTTAAAATTGGCGATATCATAAACGCCGCCTAAATCTCCATTAAAATCATTAAACATGGTAATATTTGAATTGAGGTCTATTGATGTCAAACCATTATCCAACCCTAACCATAATTTATTATCACTACTTATAAACTGGAATAATACTGTGTTATTTATCAATCCAACCTTCTTATTGATATGAAACAATATGTTTCCATTTTTATCAGTTAAATAAATACCGTTTTTTATAGTTCCAAAGGTAAAATTTCCATTTTTAAGTTTCAAAACATTATTCAGTTCATACCTTTGAATTAATGGATTTATTTCAGAATTCCAAGGATACAATTCTCCGTTACGATAAATAAAACAACCATTGAGTGAAGTTGATATTAACAAATCATTATTTTCAGTTGTAAAAATGGAGTTTACTTTAATCTTTTTTTGAAGATTAATTTTTGGGACAGCAACAAATTTATTTCCATCAAATTTTAAAATTCCTCTAGAAAGTGTATAGATCAATAATTCATCATTTACAATATCAGAATATGTAATAGTTGAGTTAACAGGAATTAGTTTAATTTCATTGTTTTTATATGAATAAAACTTCGAAAAAGATCTGAAAAATATGGTATTTTGAAATGATAATATTTGCCAGTACTCTTCCTTATAGGTATGGGATTGATCTTGCTGTGTTATAGATGTGTAATTTAATTGCCCTTTTTTATCTCTTACCCAATAACCAAATTCCTCAAATGAACCTGTAAATATTTTATTTCCTTGAATAAAAACAGATCTAACTATTGTTTTGTTTGGCAAATACCAAAGTTTCCACCTAACTCCATCATATTCTAGTAATCCATCATGATTGGCAAAATAGATCTTACCATCGTCTCCTTCTGCTATTCCCCAATTTTTATTTTGAGCTTTATAATCTGAAATGGAATAATTTTTAAAGTAAGGTGAAAATTGGCCGCATATACTATTTACATGAAAAATTAAAAAACTAATAATAAGTAAGTATTTTTTAATATGTTTCATTGTAGCATCTCCCTTTTAAAACAATGCTAAAGTAACTTTTTTTCTAATTTTATATGTTCATATTGATAATTATTTGGTAATAACTTGTTGAAAACTCTAAGTAGGAGAATTTTCAATAAATCAATTTAAAGAAGAATTTGATCAGGTAGTAACTCCTCATTTATTCAACAAATAAAAAGTTTCAATCCTCTCGAAA
>Ga0256834_1001297_pt1 | contig 17238 bp, 17 predicted proteins | sample 4281140metaG_FD_190536 | JGI IMG/M metagenome (GOLD analysis project Ga0256834, IMG submission 190536) | Hydrothermal vent microbial communities from East Pacific Rise, Pacific Ocean - 4281-140 | ecosystem: Environmental > Aquatic > Marine > Hydrothermal vents | place: Pacific Ocean: East...
TACGCAGTGATGATTTTAGGTGGGGTGCCGCCTCTGCCACTGGAATCCCCTTCAACACACAAAAGATTGCAAAAGCGTAGGTGATATCTGGTTCGCCCAGTGCATTGGCACGCGTAGCCCCTGAACGGCAGCCACCACAACCCGTTTTTACCACTAAAGCTGTATTGGCAAACATCGTTCCAAAACCGAGCATGACTGCCAGCACTTCCGTCACATGCAACCAGTTTTCAATACCACCTGGCACTTCATCTTTAACCATTGTTCCCATGTGGTGGGCCAACTGCTGAGCATAAGCAGCGATAAGAACCTCAGGATTGCCCACCAACCCTGCATCATAAACGATCAACAGACGCTCAACAGCCGCATCACTATCAACCACTTTGCCCGCTGAACCCCAGAGTGAACCATGAATAGTGACAAGCTCTGTGGGTGGCATTTCACAATCTTCATTCACCTGATCAATCAACCGGCAAGGCCAATGGCTCAATCCTGCATGGTTTCTCACCTGGTCAAATATTAGCTGAGCCATCCCCTCCACACTGTTCTCACGGCCAGGGAAATGTTTGTTGGATGGGGTGACCAAAACCACCTCATCATAAAAAACATCACTACCAAAATTTCTTAGCGCCCAACAGTATGTTTCAAATAACCATGTGATCGATGGCTCATCTAAAACAGGGCTTTTTTTAAATAGGTCAAACATCTCATCACTCATTTTTTAATATCAGAACAAATTGTAACGCAACCCCTACATCAAGACCTCGTTGATTCAGCCTAAATTTTAGCTGAGCTTTAGCGAACCTTATGCTTTAGTGCAACCAGATTTAATCAGGGGTTCCCTAGAGAGTCTGTATAGAAGATGATGGAGACAACATTCTCTTTTAAACGACAATAAACTATAATAATCTACATAACAAACCTCTCACAACCATGAGTTATTCAAAGGTTTTTTGGCTCAACTAAGCAACTAGATTAAGTAGATCCATGTATGCCTGACTTATCAAACAATTCTCTCTCACCCCACTCACTTGCAGCCATTGACCTCGGCTCAAACAGCTTCCATATGATCGTGGTTAATATCGTTGATGGGCAGATTCAAGTTATCGACCAAATTAAAGAGATGGTTCGTCTCGGTGAAGGTTTGACCAAGGAGAAAGAGCTACGCTCTGAAGTACGCATACGTGCTATCGCCTGTTTAGAGCGGTTTGGCCAACGGCTACGCGATCAACCCGAGGGCAGCGTACGTGCTGTTGGCACCAACACCTTCCGCCAAATCCGTGACGACAGTTTCCTCAAGGCAGCTCAACTAGCCCTGGGTCATCCGATTGATGTGATCGCAGGTCGTGAAGAGGCTCGCCTAGTCTATCTCGGAGTAGCTCACGGTCTAGCCACCAAAACAGGTCGCCGACTTGTGGTCGATATTGGTGGCGGTAGTACCGAACTGATCATTGGAGAGGAGTTCAAGCCAATCGAGCGTGAAAGTCTGCATATGGGTTGCGTCAGCATCAGCCGTCAATTCTTTGCTGATGGCCTGATCACAGAGCAAAAAATGGAAGAGGCAATCATCGCTTGTAGCCTGGAACTACGACCCATACGCACCCGTTTTAACCGATCTCACTGGCAGGCAGCTGTTGGCAGTTCAGGTTCAATAAAAGCGATTCGTGAGGTAGTCATCAGCGCTGGCTGGAGTGATAGCGGTATCACACACCAATCTCTGGAGAGGCTAAAAGAGAGGCTGATCAAAGTAGGCAACAGCCAACAGTTACAACTAAAAGGGCTAAGTGAAGAGCGGCGCCCTGTTTTTGCAGGGGGTGTAGCCGTTCTACTCGCTCTCTTCCGCAGCACAGAGATTGAGGGGATGCTGGTCTCTAGCAAAGCACTTCGTGAGGGGCTAATCTACGAAATGTTAGGACGTATTCACCACGAAGATGTACGCCAACTAACCATTCAATCGCTCGGCAAACGCTTCAATGTCGACCAAGAGCAGGTCAAGCGCGTGAGTAGCACCGCTCTAGCTCTCTTTGACCAAGTTAGCTTCAGTTGGATGTTAAATGACCCTGAACACGTCAAAATATTGGGTTGGGCCGCCCACCTGCATGAGGTGGGACTTGCCATCGCCCACAACCAATTTCACAAACATGGCGCCTATCTCGTTGAAAATTCTGACCTTTCTGGCTTCTCTCGCCAAGAGCTGGCCATATTGGCAGCACTTATTCGAGGACATCGCAGAAAATTTCCGCTTGAGCTATTTGAGGCGCTGCCCAACAAAGTGATCAACAGCAGCAAACAGCTCTGTGTATTACTTCGCCTAGCCGCCCTACTCCGCCGAAGCCGCAATGCCAGCGCCATATCCAATGCAAAAATAGAGGCACAGGGGCAGAAGATAATGCTTAAATTCACCCCAGGCTGGCTCAACCGCCACCCACTCAGCCATGAAGAGCTAAAGCATGAGCGAACACATTTAAGCGAGGTAGGATTCGAGCTCAGTTTTGCGTAGGGACTAAATTAGGGTTGATGTTATGCCATCCCCATCTGGCTAAGCAGCTTATCAGCATCAGCCTTAAGCGCTGAGTCGGCCATCACGTACATCTTCCGCTCCTCTTTCCTGTTGTGCTGTTTCATCATGGTGAGTAGCGTCTCACCCACACCCAAGGCATGCTCTTGCTTCTTCTCTTTGATGCTCTCTTCAATCTCAAAAATGAGCTGTCGCATCTGCATATGCTCCATCATCATCGCTTGAGTGACACTAGACATGTCAGTTTTCATCACATAAGCAGGGAAGAGGATGGTCTCTTCCATCAAAAAGTGCTGCTCCATATCTTTCTCAAACGCACTGGCTAATATCGCCGCTTGCTCCCAATCACCACTGACAATCGCCTCTTCAGCTTTTATGTACATCTCATCGCAGCGCTTGTGCTCTGCAATCATGGCATCAGTAATTTTTGGCATATCATTTTTCCAGTTGGGTCTTGAAAATTCATAGCGTTAAAGGATGAAAAAAATTACCCATTCCGTCATTGATGTTTATCAAGAGTGGAAAAACTTGTCAGTCTATATTTTTTTCACTCCAGGGCATTATCCATGGAAAGAAGGATTCAATTGGCAGATGATCAGCGAATCCCCTATCATCACAGCCAGATATTCAACAGAGTAAGATAACCAAGGATTTTCCATTGAATAAGTCACACTATTTCTATCGCAATGTCACCTTCAGCCGTAAAGACAACAAGACATCACTCGCTGATATCTACAACCCTGCTATTACCAGCCCTATTGAAGATTGGCTTGGCACCATCATCTCTTTAGCAGATGGCCAGCATACCGTGCAGGAGCTACTCGACTATCTGCGTGCCCACTATCAAGGCATGCCACCTGCTGATTTTGAAAAAACCGTTGAGTCTGTATTTGAGCGTTTAATCGAGGGCAAACTGGTCGTATTTAGCGAGAAAGCTGTCGAGCTACCCTACTACTTGGCCGAACCTATCGAGTCATTAGATATTGAAAAAGCCAAAAAGCTAATGATTGAAGATGGCCACACTCACACTCAACACTAAAAAGAGGGTAGCAAAGACTCGATACTTCACCATCATATCTAAACTCTTGTGGCAACTATTTATTAGCAATCTGCCCTTTTACATAAGCACAAAGCAACAATTTTTGAATCCGACTAAGCCGTCGAAATGCCACACCGTAGTAGTAGACCCATTCACCATCTTCAGTTTTACGGGGGGTCACACTACAGATATTAATGGAAGTCCGGAGGAACTCCTCCGACTCACAGACACGCAAAGGGGCATTGATATATAGCTCATCCCCCACCTTACCCAGGAGTTCACCACCTTCAAGACGAGCGCCCGTTAAGCTAATGTCAACCAATGTTACCTTGTGAACCTGCTCCTCATTTTCAATCAACTGTGTGTTTTTTACAGTTGCTTGAAGGTTGCTATTCACTCGTTGAGCATTTCGTATGACTTTAGCCTCAACATCCTCAGGGTAGGTCAGGTGTATGTGGGGGTAGGGTTTGGTTGTGCTTTGCAAGACCTTGGCATTAAAACCCAGTACAGCACTCCCTTGAAGCAAGCGAACCGTAAAATTTATCCCCTCACAAATTAACATCACCTTACCACCTCGCATAGGCGTGGTGGTTACGATACTCTCATTTGGAAGGCAACCAATGACACGTACAGAAAAGCGATCTGTATTTGTACTTGGGGGGGCGTACTGCAGTTGAAGGGTATCGCCAATTTGAAGTTTATTTATATCTTGCAAACCTAATTCCTTTTTGACCTTACAGTAGGTAGAAGTTCCAGCTAGAATCAGGCCATGAGTGAGAGTACAACATTGGTAAAGTATATTGCACCACCAAAAAATACAACAAATAAACATTCATTTCCAATGATCTATCTCCTCGCTAGTGACGCTGAGACACCATTTCCTGATATTGAATTGGCAGAAACCGAACCCAATGGGTTATTGGCTCTCGGTGGAGACCTCTCGACTACACGACTAATCAACGCTTACCGCTCAGGGATTTTCCCCTGGTATAACGATGACCAGCCGATACTTTGGTGGTCACCTGATCCTAGAACCGTCTTTTTTCCGGGTCATTTAAAAGTCTCTAGAAGCCTGCGTAAAAGCATCAAAAGAGCACGTTTTACTGCCACATTTGACCACGCCTTCTCTGATGTCATTCACGCCTGTTCAGAACCACGAAATATTGAAGAGGAGACTTGGCTCAATCGTTCAATGATCCAAGCCTATCTTGAGCTGCATCAACTTGGCCACGCCCACTCTGTTGAAATTTGGCAAGATGGCAAATTAGTCGGTGGTCTCTACGGTGTCAGCTTAGGTGGTGTGTTTTTTGGTGAATCAATGTTCAGTCGTGAGAACGATGCCTCAAAATTGGCACTAATCCACCTAGCAAACAAGCTTGCCGAGTGGAATTATAAGATGATTGATTGTCAGGTTCACTCACCACATTTAGTCACCCTTGGTGCTATTGATATCTGCCGCCGATCATTCAAGAAAAATTTACAGCGTTGGTGTGGTCAATCTCACCGACAAGGAAGTTGGAAAGATGAACCCAAAGAACATCCTAAACTACCCAAGAGCTATAAAAAATGAACAGTAGTGATGAAGGTTTCCAAACCAATCCCGCTATACCGCTATACCTAAGCCAAGAGCATGCCTGCTCTTATCTGGAGGATAAAGCTGCCAGCATTATCTATTTTGACCCCTCGGCTGAAGCTGACATCCCCATTTACCAATGGCTTGTTGATCGTGGTTTTCGTCGTAGTGGCAACCATATCTATCGTCCAGCCTGCCCCAGCTGCCATGCCTGCGTGCCGCTGCGCTTACCCGTGAGCCAGTTCAAGCCCAATCGGAGTCAGCGCCGCTGCTGGAAACGTAACAACCCCAATATAACGGTCATTGATCGCCCAAGTGAGTTTGACCAAGAGCAGTTTGATCTCTATCAACACTATACAAAAGCGCGTCATGATGATGGCAACATGGCTAATTTTGAACCTAACGAATATATGGGTTTTCTGTCTAGTTCATGGAGCGAGACGGTATTTTTTGAGTTTCGTATCGACTCACGCTTAGTCGCTGTAGCCATCAGTGACCTCCTGCCCGATGGCCTTTCATCAACCTACACTTTTTATAACCCTGATCTCTCTCATCTTGGCTTAGGCATCTACTGCCTCCTCTGGCAGATAGAGCAGGCCCAACAGAGGGGCCTACAGTGGCTCTACCCTGGTTACTGGATAAAAGAGTGCACGAAGATGAACTACAAAGATAAATTTAGACCCATTGAGGCCTGGAGTAACAACAAGTGGAATAGCTATAAAACGGGAGAGCCACTACTCCTCTAAGCAGCAATGCCAACGCTATAACCAGCACCTAATATTTACCGTATTTTACAGGCCTGTTTTAGTTCGCTTGTGTTATACTCCGCCGCGACTGGGCGACCTATCCCAGAAAACTCAGTTTCGAGTTAAACAAATTAAGAGATTTTTAAAAGTATGGCGAAAGAAGATTTCATTGAAATGGAGGGTACGGTCACTGAGACTCTGCCGAATACCATGTTCCGCGTAGAGTTGGAAAATGGCCATGTTGTCACTGCACATATCTCAGGAAAGATGCGTAAACACTATATCCGCATTCTGACTGGCGATAAGGTTACCGTTCAGCTCACTCCGTACGACCTGAGCAAAGGGCGCATCACCTATCGGGCACGCTAATCGGCACACTCAAGACTTTGTAAAAGCATCAATGAACAGCTTCGCCTTCGATATCGAAGGCTAGCTTTTTATCTTCAACATAGATTCTGATCAAGCCACCACCCGCTAATCTACCAAAGAGTAGCTCATCAGCCATTGGTCTCTTAATCTCTTCTCGAATCACCCGTCCCATTGGACGCGCGCCCATTTTGGGGTCATACCCATGCTCAGCCAGCCATTCGCGCACTTCGCTCTCGACAACAAGCGATACCCCTTTCTCCAATAGTTGCTCTTCAAGTTCAAATAGAAACTTATCAACCACGCTCTTAATAGAGCCGCGCGCCAAAGGTTTGAACTGAATTGTATTATCGAGCCGGTTTCTAAACTCAGGTGAGAAAAACTTCTTCAGCGCCTCTTTTCCATCACTGGTGTGATCTTGAGAAGTAAAGCCAATAGAGCTTCGGTTCATCTCTTCCGCACCCGCATTGGTTGTCATCACCAACACTACATTTCTAAAATCAGCTTTGCGGCCATTGTTGTCCGTCAATGTGCCATGATCCATCACTTGTAGCAGAATATTGAAGACATCTGGATGAGCCTTCTCTATCTCATCCAGTAGAAGAACAGAGTGCGGGTGTTTATTGATCTCTTCGGTCAACAGACCACCTTGATCAAACCCAACATACCCAGGAGGTGCGCCAATCAAACGTGAAACAGTGTGGCGCTCCATATATTCTGACATATCAAAACGTATCAGCTTCATACCCATGATTCGTGCAAGCTGACGGGTAACTTCTGTTTTACCTACACCCGTAGGCCCTGCAAATAGGAAGGAGCCTACAGGACGTTGATCAGCCACTAATCCTGACCGGTTCATACGCATGGCTGTCACCAAGGTATCAATCGCCTCATCTTGACCATAGACAACCATCTGTAGATCACGTTTAAGGTTTTTCAGCGCATCGGTATCTGAAGCGGAGACTGTTTTAGGTGGGATTCGGGCCACCTTAGCCACAATCGCCTCAATATCTTCAATATCAATTTTTTCGGGGCGTTGATCTTCTGGCTGTAGTTGAACATTGGCACCCGCCTCATCAATTACATCAATCGCCTTATCAGGCAGATGACGGTCATTGATATATTTTGCAGCCAATTCAGCGGCACACTTTACAGCGCCATCGGTATAGACAATGCCATGATGCTCTTCAAAATAGGGTTTCAACCCTTTGAGAATCTCAATGGTCTCATCAACACTAGGCTCTGGCACATCAATTTTTTGGAAACGACGTGCTAACGCCCTATCCTTCTCAAAGATACCTCTAAACTCTTGGTAAGTTGTCGAACCGATGCAACGCAATTCACCAGTAGCCAGCACAGGTTTAATCAGATTAGAAGCGTCCATAACACCACCCGATGCGGCACCCGCACCAATGATGGTATGTATCTCATCAATAAAGAGGATCGATTTTGGCTCCTCTTTGAGCTGTGACAAAACAGATTTTAGGCGTTTTTCAAAGTCACCTCGATATTTTGTACCCGCAACCAAACCACCCAAATCTAGTGAGTAGACAACGCACCCATCAAGAACATCGGGGACCTCTTTCTCGACAATTAATTTGGCTAAACCCTCGGCGATCGCTGTTTTACCAACACCCGCTTCACCCACTAATAGCGGGTTATTTTTCCGACGACGACAGAGGGTTTGGATAATCCGTTCCACCTCCTCCTTACGACCAATCAGAGGATCAATTTTGCCCGTTTTAGCGCGTTCATTAAGATTAGTTGCATAGGTTTCAAGTGGGGATGGCTTGCTCTCCTCTCCCCCTCCCTGCTCAACACCAGGATTCTCATCACTCTCACTTGGTTCACCATGGACCTTCGTAATACCATGAGAGATGTAATTGACAACATCAAGACGATCAACCTCATAGAGGTTTAGCAGATAGACAGCATGTGACTCCTGCTCACTAAAGATAGCCACTAAGACATTTGCGCCGGTGACCTCTTTACGCCCTGATGATTGAATATGAAATACAGCGCGCTGCAATACACGCTGAAAACCGAGAGTCGGTTGAGTATCCCTCTCATCACCCTCCAGCAGGAGTGGTGTTGTATCTTCAACAAATTGATTCACATCTTTTTTGAGACGATCAGTATCCGCACCACAAGAGCGGAGAATACTATTGGTTATTTTATTATCAAGTAGGGCCAACAACAGATGTTCTACAGTCAGAAACTCATGATCTCGTTCCCGTGCCTCCTTGAAAGCCCGATTAAGCGCCTGCTCTAACTCTTTGCTTAACATATACTTAGCCTCATCAACTCTCTACTTTAAGACTGCTCCAGCGTACAGAGCAGTGGATGCGTGTGTTCCCTTGAGCAATCATTTACCTGCATTACCTTAGTTTCGGCAACATCACGAGAGTAGACACCGCATAGCCCTTTACCGCTATTGTGGACAAGAAGCATAATCTCTGTCGCCTCTTCTCTACTCTTTCTAAAAAATGACTCTAGGATCTCAACAACAAACTCCATAGGTGTATAATCGTCATTCATAATGAAAACTTTATACATCGGTGGCTTTGCCAGGTTTTGCTTGTTCTCCTGAACCGCCAACCCATCATCATGGTCTGTATATTCCTGATCACTCATAGCTATTAATTTTAGTCCAAATAATGAAATTGTTAGGCCCACAAAAAGAGGGTGAGTCGCAGCATAATAACACCCCTTTCTATCTATTTGATAAAAAGCAACCCAAAATAGAGGGTAAACACCCAGCCGACAACAAAAATATCCAGGGTATACCCTTGCTTTTTTAGATGGATAATGTTTGACCGTTAAATAATGAACACGTAATCTTTAATTTTAAACTGAATCACTGTCATGGGGGAATGGTTTCAACTGTTCTAGCAGAGGATTCAGTTTTAAACCACATAGAGATTGATCACTTCAGCCAACTGATATAAAGGAGTTCACAATGGCTACTGGGGTAGTTAAATGGTTCAATAACGCAAAGGGTTATGGCTTTGTCACACCCGATGAAGGCGTTAATGATATTTTTGTTCACTTCTCATCAATCAGTGGGATGGAAGGCTACAAGTCGCTAAAAGAGGGGCAAAAAGTAGCATTTGAAGTTACAGAAGGCCCTAAAGGTCTTCACGCTAGCAATATTCAACAAATCACTGAATAAGCTTGCTGTTTAACGTCCGTTTGCAGGTTTAAACGGGCGATTTGTAGATTTTTTAAGGCGCTATTCTGCCCCTTAAAATATCTCATTACCCACCAATTATGGTAGGCTCCCCACACACTGAGCTTCTACCCAGCCCCAATTTAAAATAGATTATGAACACCCCTAAAAAAGGCAAAGTCATCGTTGGCATGTCCGGCGGTGTAGACTCCTCTGTATCTGCCCACCTGCTACTGCAACAGGGGTATCAAGTTGAAGGCTTGTTCATGAAGAACTGGCAGGAGAGTGACAACAAAGCCTACTGCACAGCCGCTGAAGATTTTAAAGATGCTGAAGATGTTGCCAATCTACTCGGTATCAAACTCCACAGCATCAATTTTGCGGCTGAATATTGGGATCGAGTATTTGCCCATTTTCTCGAAGAGTATCGTGCTGGTCGCACCCCAAACCCTGATGTACTCTGTAATCGCGAGATCAAATTTAAAGCCTTTCTCGACTACGCCTTAGCGCTCGGTGCTGATCATATCGCAACTGGGCACTACGCAAGAGTCACTAGAGAGGGGGATCAGTTCCACATGCGCCTTAGTGACGATGAGGGGAAAGATCAAACCTACTTCCTCTACATGTTGGGACAGCAAGCACTATCACACACTCTTTTCCCTCTTGGTGATTTGACTAAGGATGAGGTGCGAGAAATTGCCACTCAACAGCAGCTCCCCAACCATAAGAAAAAAGATAGCACCGGCATCTGCTTTATTGGCGAACGAAAATTCCGTGACTTTTTAAGTCAATATCTGCCTGCAAATCCTGGCGATATTGAGACCATCGATGGTAAACACCTCGGTGAACACCAAGGAGTGATGTACTATACCCTGGGCCAACGGCAGGGTCTTGGCATTGGTGGCAAGCAAGGCAGCGAAGAGAAACCCTGGTTTGTCGCCAGAAAAGATCTGCGTCGCAATCGACTCATCGTGGTACAGGGGCATGACCACCCCATGCTATTCAATGAGGAGCTGAACTGCTCTCAACTGCATTGGATATCTGGCAAGCCGCCTACCTTGCCATTGAGCTGCCACTGCCGCATTAGACACCGCCAAGCACTGCAAGCCTGCACCATTGAGGCTGCTGATGATGGGCTTTGTCACATCACCTTTCCACAACCACAACGCGCCATCACCCCCGGTCAATCAATCGTCTTCTATCTCGATGATGACTGTCTGGGTGGTGGCATTATAGAAACGAAATAGTTAATGACAACACACACTGAACGAGATCAAGCCCTGGCCCTGGCCGGCATCTACCAAGCCGTCTATCTAACACAAAAAATTGGCAAATCTGGTGTTATGGATACCTCTGCCTTTGAACCCTGCATCAACAGCCTCGTCGTAACTAATCCTGAGAGTACTGAAGCAGTTTTTGGTGGCGTAAATGGCGTTACACTGGGGCTAAATATCCTCAACAAACAGCTACAAGGGGGTGATAGCCGAGATATTGAACTCACGCGCTATGTCATCGCCCTACTTGAGCTAGAGCGCAAACTCAGCAAGAACCCAAAGATGCTGAAAAAGGTTGCCAGTGGATTGGAGACAACTAAAGCACGGCTAGAACATTTCCATCTCTTGCATAGCAATATCCTCTCTCAAGTAGCAGACATCTACACCAACACCATCAGCACATTAACACCCCGCATCATGATTCAGGGTGAACAGTTACATCTGCAAAACCCAGATAATGTGAGCAAAATAAGATCACTGCTATTGGCTGGTATTCGATCAGCAATGTTATGGCGACAGGTGGGGGGCAAAAAACGCAAGGTGATTTTTGGCCGAAAGAAGTTGATGGCAGCAGTACAGGCATTATTAGATGAGCATGCCGCAGAGAGCAGTCGGTTACACTAAGGAAGCTCTGAAGATAACGGTGTAGATACTAAGAAGGTCGTTGATATCAATAGATAGAGGATCAGATAAGATGTTTAGCTCTAGCAAAAAAGTGATCAACACCATCTGCCCTTACTGTGGTGTAGGCTGTGGAATAGCACTGCAAGTAGAAGATGATCATGTCACTGGCATCGAGCCTCTACCGCAACATCCTGTTAGCCAAGGTATGCTCTGCGCCAAAGGGTGGAGTACCGCCTTTGCACTCGATCCTCATGACCGTATCAAAACGCCTCTCATTAAAGAAAATGGTCACTTCCGTCCCGCAAGCTGGCATGAGGCTTACCAACTCATCACCGAGAGTTTCTTGGCAATTAAGCAGGAGTACGGCCCACATGCCCTTGGTCTGATCGCTTGCGCCCGTGCCACCAACGAAGATTGCTACGCTGCACAAAAATTTACCCGCACAACCCTCGGCACTCACAACATCGACCACTGCGCCCGCATCTGCCACAGTCCATCTGTTGCGGGTCTGCGCCAAACCCTCGGTTCAGGGGCCATGACCAATTCAATTGAAGATATTGAAAAAGCGGATCTTCTCGTCATCTTTGGTTGTGACCCAACAGAGAACCACTCAGTGCTGGGTGGTCGGATGATTCAGGCACAGCAGGCGGGTGCTAAACTGCTCGTGGTCGATCCACGCAAAACACGCCTAGCCAAGCTGGCTGACCTACATCTACAACTTAACCTTGGCACCAACATCGCACTGATCAATGGACTGTTAAACATCATCTTCAGCAACGGCTGGGAGGACAAAAACTTCCTTGAGCAGCGCTGTGAAAATGTTGACGCTCTACGAAAAAAGGTGGCGGGCTACCCGCCTAAACGAGTCGCAAAGATCACTGGCGTACCGGTCAAGAAGCTGCAAGCTGCAGCAAAACTCTATAGTGAAGCCAACCGTGCATTTCTTGCCTACGGCATGGGTATCACTCAATACACTAGCGGCACCAACAATGTTATTGCCATCTCCAACCTCACCTTAGTGATGGGGCAGATTGGCAGGGCCGGCACGGGTATCAATCCCCTACGCGGGCAGAATAATGTACAGGGTGCCTGTGATATGGGCGCACTGCCTGACGTATTCCCAGGCTATCAAGAGGCACTCAACCCCACCAACCAAGATAAATTCAGCCAAGCTTGGCGGTGTGAGATCCCACAACAAAAAGGGCTCACCTCTCTCGGCATGACCAGTGAAGCACTCAACGGACGCTTCCAGGGCATGATCATTATGGGAGAAGATCCCGTCATTACCGATCCGGATCAAAATCATGTGCTGCGCGCACTAAAGGCGCTCGATATACTGGTTGTGGTTGAGCTGGTGATGACCGAAACGGCTAAATTGGCCGACATCATCCTACCCGCAGCCGCCTTTGCCGAGAAAGATGGCACCTTTACCAACTGCGAGCGGCGAGTACAGCGGGTACGGGCTGCTATCCCTCCCCCAGGCGAGGCAAAAACAGATTGGCAAATTCTCGGAGAGCTGGCTAAACAGCTCGGTTATGACGGTATGCAGTGGCCCAACGCCGAAGCCGTTTTTAATGAGTTAGCACAACTCAATCCACTCTATATGGGGATGAGTTACGACAAGCTAGAGCAAGACAACGGCCTCCAATGGCCCTGTAATGAAACCAATCCCACAGGGACTAAACTGCTTCACAACAACCAATTCACTCGTGGCAAAGGTCGCTTGATTCCCGTTGACCACACCGATCCCGCTGAGATGCCAGATAACGACTACCCTCTCTACCTAACCACCACTCGCCTACACTATCACTACGGCTGTGGTTCAATGACCCGCAAATCACCTCTCCTAGAGCGTGAAACGCCCAACGGTGTGCTCTTTATCCACCCAGATGATGCAGAAAAACTGCACATCCACACAGGCACCCCACTACGCATCTCATCCCGCAGAGGTGAGGTTGAGACACGAGCGGTACTCACTGATGATCTACCTGTCGGTACCGTTGCTATGCCTTATCACTTCAAAGAAGCACCTTCCAATCAGTTAACCAATACCGCACAAGACCCCATCACAAAAATGCCTGAGTTAAAGGCCTGTGCAGTCAAAATAGAGGTGGTGACAGCACCATGAAAAGCTACCAACTCAGTAGCCTCGACACTCTATTCAAACAGCTAGCCACTCAACACGAGATGTTTGAACCACAGCAGCTGCCAGGCTCTAGCGATCTACATTGGTTACCTTCCCAAGAAGGACCGGCAGATCAATACAGCAGCGCTAAAAAGAGACTGCCACTTGCACCAGCCAAAGGGTTTCTCTTTGCCGAACGTGAAGTACTCTTTCACTTTGATGGCAAAACCTTTATCAAAACTGTGCCAAAAGTTAAACCACAGGTGCTCTTTGGCTTACAGAGCTGCGACCTCTGCGCCATCGCCTATCAAGATCAATTTTTTAAAGGCGATAGTCACTACCAAACTCGTCGCCAAGCAACCCTACTGGTCGGCTTTGACTGTCTCACCCCTTGTGATGGTGGCTGTTGCAGCACAGTTGATGCTGGCCCCTTTGTACGTAATGGCAGTGCTGACCTCATCCTCCACCCTAAGGGTGACGAGTGGTTGCTCATTTCAACATCTGAACAAGGTGACAGGCTAATCCAGCCGTTAAATCTCTCTTCTGCACCCTCTCATTGGCTAGAGCAGCGCCATAAGGGGGAGGCAGAGGTGGTAAAACGCTTCCCCTCCGACCAACACATTAAAAGCAGTATCAAAAAGATCAACCAAGCCACCATCACAGCAGAGCAGTGGCAACAGCTTGGATTGCAGTGCCTCACCTGCTCAGGCTGCACAAACCTCTGTCCCACCTGCTCCTGTTTCACCACATTTGACCAAAACATTGATGGGGAAAGTGCAGCATTCAAACGCGAACGGTGTTGGGACTCCTGCCTCTACGAAGCCTTCCAGCGAGAGAGCAGCGGCCACAACCCCAGCAAAGAGGCCGGAGAGCGTCTACAACGCTACTGGTTTCATAAATTCTCCGACCACTACGCTGATGAGTTCAATCGCTACGGCTGTGTTGGGTGTGGGCGCTGTGAGCAGACCTGTCCTGGTGGCATCGGCATTCATAGCATCATGCGGAGGCTTGAGAACGCATCATGAAGTTATCTATGACACCACAAACGGTGCACCTCATTGATCAATATGATGATGGTGAGAACTCTCGCCACTACACCTTTCAACTGGCACAACCAACGGATGAAATCATCCAGCCAGGGCAGTTCTTCACGCTCACACTGCCAAATTTTGGTGAAGCAGCCTTCACCTATCTGACACCACCCAACAACCAAGACCAATTCCAGGCACTAATCCGCCGTGCAGGTTCACTAACCAGTGAGCTATTCAACACACAAACCGGCACACTGCTAGGCTATCGCGGCCCCTTTGGCTCTGGTCTTTGGCCCATTGAGATGATCAAAGATAAACGAGTGCTCTTTATAGCCGGTGGTATTGGGCTGCCCCCCCTGGCAACAGCCATAGCGACATTATTAGAGCAGGACAGCAACATTGGTTTGATCTACGGTAGCCGAAACCCAGCAGGCCAAGTGCTAAAGCTGGAGCGTGAAGAGTGGCATAAACAGATGCCAATCATTGAGACCTTTGACCACGCGAGCAGCAGCCAGTTAACCGGCACACCACTTGATCATCTGGATACCATCAGTCAGAAATTAGGCGGCGAACCCGAGGCAGTTTTAACCTGTGGGCCAGAGGTAATGATGAGTGCGGTTGGTGGCTATTTTGCCGGCAAAAAGCTAGCAGAAGAGAGCATATGGCTTGCACTTGAACGACGCATGCATTGCGGCATTGGTCTATGTGGGCACTGCTATTTTGGCAGCAGCTATGTCTGTACCGATGGACCAGTCTATAGTTGGGCAGAGTTCATCAAGCAACAAAACCGTTGCTAAAAAGGTCATTGGTGTGGCGACCTTCTGAGCAGTCACTACTCAGGCATCACATGAAGCAGCGCTTCATGGACAACCGATGCAGGCACACCATGAGGGAAGATAAAACGGAGTGCGCCATCAGCCGTTATTAGATAGAGCGCACCAGAGTGATTCATCGCATAACCAAATGATGAATCCTCCATTTCAACTTTGTAGTATTGAACACCATAGCGTTCAGCCGCTTGGTCTATCGCCTCTTTACTGCCTGTCAGGCCGATTGAGTTGGCGTGGAAGTAGCCAACATACTCAACCAGTGATTTAGGTGTATCTCGGTCTGGGTCAACACTGACAAAAACAAGCTTCACTTTATTTGCCTGCTCAGGCGTTAGGCCATTCACAGCTTGAGTCATAGTAGCCATTGTGGTGGGACAAATATCAGGACATTTGGTATAACCAAAATAGAGCAGCACCAGTTTCCCACGATAGTCTGCGAGTGAAACAGGGCCATCGGCTGACTGGAGTGTGAAATCACCACCCGTTGGCGGCACATCAAAACCACGTGCAGCGATCTGCTCTTGGGTTAGCACCTGCTCAGCCACAGCCAGTAGCGGCATCGATAGCAGCATAAAAAGAAGTAGATAGGTTACTCTAATCATCAGGTGTTCCATGCTTATTTGTTAAACAGTACTCTCTAATTCCACCACTTAGTGGGCAGCAAAAAGAGAGCGAGTAGGCCGTTAGTTGTAGATTTTCACTCTTTTCATCACCCTGGCCATAGAGACGATCACCAACAACAGGCCAACCGATACCTGCCAAATGTCGGCGGATTTGGTGTTTGCGCCCAGTACCAATCTCCACCTCAAGCAGAGACCGGTTCTGTACACTATCCAGCTCGATCAGGCTCACCCAGCTAGAGGCTGGCCGACCATCAATCTCTGCATCGATATGTAACCGCGCCTCTTCAGGCTCAAAAACCCCTTCAACCACCACGCGGTAGCTTTTTTTGATCGCTCTTTTTTGAAATAGTTCTGCCAGTGCTGAGGCTATTTTTTTCTGGTGAGCAATGATGATCAAGCCAGAGGCGGCACGATCAAGCCGATGAACAATAAAGGCGGGACGTTGTGGTTTAAGGTGCAGCTCAGCCCAGCGGTTGATAGTGCAGTGATCACCCCATTTGCTCCCCTGGCTCAGCATGCCGTAAGGTTTAAACCAGATGGAGTAGGCACCTTCATCAGCAATCAGACGGGCTTCTGCCACCTCACTGGCAAGCACACGCTCATCATAGTAGAGGTGTAACTCATCACCTTTTTTCAGCTTTTTATCAGCTCGGCGTAGCCGTCTCGTCCCCTGTTTATTGGTCAGCCAGACCGCCCCTTTCTGCATCACCTGTTTGATATGCTGTTGACTTAAATCTGTCACTTCAGCCAGTTGAGCTACCGCCTTTGTACCATCCTCAGCAACTGGGCTATGGGACTCAAATGGGCTGATTAACGCCAAAACTTAGCCGGCTGTAAAACGAAGTGGTTTTTGTGGCAAAATGAAGTGCAAGGAATGCTACAAAAGATATGTAGCTCCAGTTTGCTGAAGCTATTTTCTATAGGTGTTCTCACTAAAAACCTTCTACTAAAACAACGATTTACTTGATTTCGAGTCGAACTTTGAAAGTGGCCTTTAATAACATTAAAGGTCATTATAAGCCAAACTAACCGCCTACTGAAATAGGTGGCTTGATTCCACTCAATTTACTGATTGATACTGGGGTACTATTGATACCAACAGTTGTTCGTAACGGTGTGTATCAAACGGCTATCAGCAGCTTGAGCTCTCAGGAGTTCGGGGGCAGAGTAATAACTCCTATTTTGCTAACTTCTCTTTACTCTTTGACTTCGGTTTTGGTTCTCTTTCTATTTCTGTCCATCTTTTTTGAGCAGGTTTGCTAGATCGGAAAATGGATTTGAAGTAGCCGTCTTTGTTGTTGTATCTGTTGAGCCCTCATGACC
>Ga0256834_1001298_pt1 | contig 17221 bp, 17 predicted proteins | sample 4281140metaG_FD_190536 | JGI IMG/M metagenome (GOLD analysis project Ga0256834, IMG submission 190536) | Hydrothermal vent microbial communities from East Pacific Rise, Pacific Ocean - 4281-140 | ecosystem: Environmental > Aquatic > Marine > Hydrothermal vents | place: Pacific Ocean: East...
AAAATAAATAAACAGAAAAGTCCAAACTAAAACAATAGCAATTTCGTACCAATGTACTGCGTAATCGTAAGTTAGTTTTGTGTCTAATTGTGTTGCAATAGATTTTACTGCTTTTAATCGTCTAAACGGTTCTTCAATTAAATTAAACATTGCATTTAGTGGAAAAAATTGCATTATTTGCGATGCCTTTATCGAAACAATATCTTTTAATTGCCATGAAAGTACGCCATACATAATACCTTCTATAGCAAACCAGACAAACATTGTAGCAACTGCAAAAGCAGAGCGCTTTATTAAAATACCTAAAAACAAACCAAAAGAAAAGAAACCTACAAGTTTTACAAAATAGGCTAATAGATATTCTAAATCGGTTAGAATAATACCTATTTCATTAAAATCTGAATAAATTAAACCTAATACTAATGATGTTATAAAAACAAATACAGTTGAAATTAAAGCAAACGAAACTACCATATAAAATTTAGAAAGAATAAATTCCTTTTTACTTAAACCATCTATTAAATTTTGTTTTAAAGTTCTATTACTATATTCATTTGCGGTCATAGAAACAATAACTAACAATAGAAATATTTTAAACCAAGCAGCCATAAACGTATTAAAATGCCAGATGTACGGAAAGTTAAAAATGCCTTGATCTGCCAAATGAAAATCTACAGGGCCAATTTCAAATTTTATTGCAGCTATTAATGTAATAGATGTTAGCAATAAAAAATAAATAATAATTAAAATTTTACTCGCTTTACTATTTTTCAGTTTTATAAATTCTATTTGTAATAATCGTAGCATCTTAATTTAATTGTTTGGTTAATTCTAAAAACTGATTTTCTAAACTAGGTTTTCTTTTTACTAAATGAGATAATACAATACCATTTTTAAAACAAAATTGATTGATGTCGCTTGTAGAAATCTCTTCACTTAAAGTTGCGGTTATGATAGTGTCTTTATCTTCAATAGATTGAATTCCTTTATGTTGTGATAATAATTCTATTAATTTTTCAGAATTAGTATCGGTTTTTAGATCTATAAAACCAAATGAAGCAGTCATTTGATCTGTTCTACCTTCGTATAATTTAATTCCATTTCTAATTACCACAACGTGCGAACATACTTTTTCGACTTCGTCTAATAAATGCGAAGCAAGTAATATTGTAGTGCCATTATTTGCAATTTCTTGGATGATTTCACGTATTTGATGAATCCCTTGTGGATCTAAACCATTTGTAGGTTCATCTAAAATTAATATTTCGGGATCATTAAGTAAGGCAGAAGCAATAGCTAAACGCTGTTTCATACCTAAAGAAAAGGTTTTGAATTTACTATTTTTTCGCTTTAATAAACCTACTAATTTTAATTTTTCATCAATTTTAGTAGTCGAAATTTCTTTTATTTTACAAACCAAGCGTAAATTTTCAAATGCACTCATGCTTGGATAAAAATTTGGACTCTCGATAATTGCACCAACTTTTTTTAAGGCATCATGCGTTGCTACACTACCATTAAACCAACTAAATTCGCCCGAAGTTTTATTAACTACATTTAATATAATACCTAGCGTAGTTGATTTTCCTGAACCATTTGGTCCTAAAATACCGTAAACATTTCCTTTTTGAATGTCAAAAGAAAGGTTGTTAACCGCATGTACAGAACCGAATTTTTTATCTAAATTTTTTAATGAAAGAATTGTTTCCAAAATAATTGGTTTTAGTTTTCTATACGACGACCAATTTTTGAATTTGTTACAATTTTTATTTTTTTTTGAAAATTTCGCAGACTCTCACAGGATTTGCCATATAATTCTGCGAGAATCTGCGGAATCTGCGGAAATTAAAATCTAATAATAGTCATTAAAATCTTCATCGCCATCAAAAATATCGAATTCATCGTCTTCATTTTTTTGAATTTCAAATTCTTTTTTTGGCGCTTCTTTTGGTAAATCACCTAATGAAAAAAGCAATAGCGGTATAGAATTATCTTCCTTAGAATTATAATCGTCGATATATTCCACAAAAAAGGTCCATAAATTTAAAAAATCATAAACATAAATCATGTTTTTATTTTTTTGATTAAATAGTAATTCAATCTTATAGTCACACATTTGTGATAAACCTCCAACTTGCTCGCTCATATTAAATAACGGAATTTCATCACCTTGATTCCAATCAGCATCTGTATGGTAAAACGAAGCCATTTCTTGTCCGTCAAATCCGAAAGCATTTAAAATAGTTTGATGTAATTCTTCTAAAGTAAATTCTTTTGCAATAGCAATTTCTCTAATTACATCTTCCTCTTTTAGGTCTAATATTAATCTGAATTTATACATTAATTTTAAGTAGAATTATTTCGTGCAAAATTAGAAAAACTTAATTAAAATATAGTATTTTTGTAGATTATTACTAATAATTATGCCAGAAAAAAGGATTCTTCATTTATTAAACATGTCATCTAAAGGTACATTAATGGAAACATTAGGTATCGTTTATACAGAAGTAGGTGTAGATTTTTTAGTTGCAACCATGCCTGTAAACGAAAAAGTATTGCAACCTAATGGTTTGTTACATGGTGGAGCATCGGTTGCTTTAGCAGAAACTCTTGGTGGCGCAGCATCTCATTTGTTTATCGAAAATGGCGAATCTGAAATTAGAGGTGTAGAAATTACCGCTAATCATATTAGAAGTAAACGAGATGGTATTGTAAAAGCGACTGCTAAAATGATAAACCAAGGCAGAACATTACATCTTTGGGAAATTAGAATTGAAGATGAAGATGGTAACTTAATTTCTTTGTGTAAATTAACTAATATTGTAATACCTGAGAATAGATAAATAAGTGATTGATAATCTTTCTATTTTAAAACAAAAAATTGACTTTGCGTTAAAACAAAATATTCCTTTTGTAAGTTATAGAAAACCGTTTTTTGATGAAATAACTTTCATAACTCAAAAGAATCCAAAATTAAATTATTTAGAGAATTATTCACAAAAAGGGTTTGTTTTTGCTCCTTTTGATACTTCTGCAAAAACAATATTATTTCCTTTAGACCAATGTGAAAATTCAACATTCAGAATTCAGCATTCAGAATTCAGCATTCAAAACTCAGAATTTAACAATCAATATTTAGATAAAGAAAAGCACCTAAAATTAGTAAAGAAAGGCATTGATTTTATAAAAAAAACAACGGTTAAAAAAATAGTTTTATCTAGAAAAGAAACTTTTGAGCAACCAAATTTTAATGCCATACAAACTTTTTTAAAACTTTTGCAGAATTATAAAAACGCGTTTGTTTACATTTGGTATCACCCAGAAATTGGTCTTTGGTTAGGTGCAACCCCAGAAACATTGGTGCAAATAAAGAATAATAATTTTAAAACAATGTCTTTAGCAGGAACGCAAGAGTATATAAATACTTTAGCTGTTACTTGGCAAGAAAAAGAGATACAAGAACAAAAATACGTAACCGATTATATAGTAAACGAATTAACTAATTTAAAAATTGATTGTAAAAGTGATAATGCGACTACTATAAAAGCAGGTAATTTATTACATTTATGTTCCGATATTTCGGGAAGAATATCATCAAAACAAACCTCAGGTTTAATTATTAAAGCCTTACATCCAACACCAGCAGTTTGTGGTTTACCTAAAGAAGATGCAAAACAATTTATTTTAGAAAACGAGAATTATAAGCGAGAATTTTATACTGGTTTTTTAGGAGAATTGAATTTTGAAGAGTCCAGAAAAAGTAATCGAAAAAACATAGAAAATCAAGCATATAAATTACATCAAAAAACGAGTAATTTATTTGTAAATCTACGTTGTATGCAAGTAAATAAAAGTGAAATTAATTTGTATATTGGTGGAGGAATTACTGCAGAAAGTAATCCTGAAAAAGAATATATAGAAACTGTTATAAAATCAAAAACGATAAAAAAATGTCTTTAGAATATATTGTTAGAGAACCTAAAATAAAAAGTCAGAATCCACCATTATTAATTTTACTACATGGTTATGGTAGTAATGAACAAGACTTATTTTCATTTGCTTCAGAATTACCAGACGAACTATTAATCATAAGCGCACAAGCACCATTACCAATGGGTTTTGGTAGTTACGCTTGGTATACCATTAATTTTGAAGGCAATGCTAATAATAGAAGTAATCTAGACGAAGCAAGAGAATCTTTATTAAAAATAGAAGATTTTGTAGATGAAATAATAATGAAATACAAACCAAATACAGATAAAATATTTTTATTAGGTTTTAGTCAAGGCTGTATTTTGAGTTATGCTTATGCGTTTAGAAATCCTAAAAAAATCAAGAATATTATTGCTTTAAGTGGTTATATTAATACCGATTTATTACCAAATGATTACCGAATAGATAATCATACTAATTTAGATTTCTTTATTTCTCACGGTTCTGTAGATCAGGTTTTGCCAGTAGATTGGGCAAGAAAAGCATCGCCGTTTTTAGAAGACCTTAATATAAAAAATAAATATTCAGAATATCCTGTTGGTCATGGAGTTGCACCACAAAATTTCGCTGATTTTAAAAATTGGATTATAGATAGGATGTAAATTTTTTAATCACCTTAATAGGTCGCTAAAGATACTTACTTCTGTAAACCAAGAATGACCTCTTTAAAATTGGTTAATAAATTCTTTCTACATATTAATAATAGTATCTTTATCATCTAAACGTTTTTCTCTTTGTTTTGTCAATTGTTATTGTTCTGAAAGTTGGTTGATGAGAGATTTATTAATATTTTAATTGTTAAATATCTTTTAAAAGTTTAAAGAAATCAATAAAATCAATTTCAAAATAATTACAAATTAAGGATAGTGTAGAAACAGAAATATTTGTCTTTCCTTGTTCTATTCTTGCTAAATGAATACCTGTATCTACATAAAAATCATCAAGAGTGATATTTTTATTTTTCCGTAGCTGTTTAATACAAAGCGCAATTTTTTTTAATAATATTTTATCTTTAAATTGTGCCATACATTGCACAAAATCAAACTTTTTATAAAAAATATAATGACAAATACGTCATTTTGAAATATTTATTGTATGTTTGTTATCAAAATAATTTTATTCTTCACTCCTTACACGTAAAATTATTTTTAAAACCTCAAAAGCAACTAAAAAACACTAAAGTGTTTTAACATTTTAGAAAGGTAAACTTTGCAGAGTTAGTCGTAAAATATAAGCGACTTTAAAAAAATTATAAATTATTCTAACCAATATACATATTATTATGTATATTTAAATTTTAATATTATGAAAAAAGTAATTAGTTTAGTAGCACTTGTATTTGTGCTTAGTAGTTTTAGTTTGATTTCAAATGGAGGTTTGGGATTAGCAAATGAGAACATATCAGATACCTATCAATCAAATATTGAGAAGATGGAAAGTATTAAAATGGTAGAAATAGAAGAAGGGTTAGATTGTTTTACAATAGCTTCAGCAGCAGCAGATGCATGGATGGAAGATACTGGTGGTAGTTGGAGTGATAGTGTCCCAGTTTATGATGCTATATATGCTGTATGTAGTGGAATAAATGTAATATTAAATTTCTTCAAATAGTAATCATATAAGGACTTAAATTTTAAAATAAGTTTGTTTAACAAACTTATTTTAAAATTTATATATACTAATAATAAGAATTATTAATATTTATAAAAAATCAAAAAGAATGAAAAAAGCAGTTTTATTATTTAGTATAATATTTTACACTTTATTAAGTGTGAATTTATTTTCACAAGAAATTACTGGAAAAATAATTTATGCAAAAGTAAATTATATTCCTAAAACAAAAGTTGATTCTAATATAGAAACAGAATTTAATGATTTAAAAAAAAGAATAACAGAAGTCTCAAAACATTTAGAATATATTTTAGTATATAAAAATGAAAAATCTCATTTTAATTTAAATGAAAAATTAAACTTAGATTATAACAATAGTGTCGTAAGAATGGCTAGTACTATTTCTGGTGGCGGCGGAGTTTATTATACTAATTCTGAAACTAGAGAAACTATACAGCAAAGAAATGTTGGAGGTCAAAATTTTTTAATTGTTGGAAATTTTAATTTATTAGAATGGACTTTAATAAACGAAACAAAATTGATTGGTAAATATTTATGTTACAAGGCTACTACAACAAAAGAATTTATTGGAAAGAAAACAACTTATAAAGAAATCGTAGTTTGGTATTGTCCAAATTTGACTAGTGCATTTGGTCCAATTGGTTATGGAGGTTTACCTGGGTTAATTTTAGAACTTCAAATAGAAAAAGGAGCAACCTTTACAGCAAAAAAGATTATTAATAACCCCAAAAAAATAAAAATTATTTTGCCAACTAAAGGCAAAAAAGTGAATGAGAAAGAATTTGAAGAAAGTTGTAAACAGATGATGATGTCAAGAAGAGGATAGATTATAATTTATGAATAAACCAATAAAATTAAAATATAATATAAGTATCCTGTTATTTTTAGCAGGATTTTTTCCATTACAAGCCCAAATAAAAATAAAAGGCAAAGTTACAGACAGTATAAATAACCCATTAGAATACGCAAATGTATTTGCTGTGCCAAAAGAAAAAGAAGTAAATATTGCTTATGCAATAACAGACCAAAACGGTAATTACATTTTAAAATTAAAAAAGAATAAAACTTACCAAGTAACTACAAGTTATTTAGGTTATATAAATAAAGAAGTCACTTTTAATTTTACAAAAGACACCATTTACAATTTTGTATTAAAAGAAAATAGTAACCAATTAGATGAAGTAGAATTAACCTATGTTATACCAATAACCGTAAAACAAGATACCATAACCTATAATGCAGATTCTTTTGTAACTGGCGAAGAACGAAAATTAAAAGATGTACTAAAAAAATTACCAGGTATAGAAGTCGATAGACAAGGTAATGTTACTGCAAATGGTAAAAGAATTAAAAAATTATTGGTAGAAAACAAACCTTTTTTTGGCGGTAATACTAAATTAGGTGTTAATAATATACCAGCAGACGCTATAGATAAAATACAAGTATTAGAAAATTATAACGATGTTGCCATGCTTAAAGGTTTACAAGATAGTGATGATGCTGTGCTAAATATTAAACTAAAAAAAGATAAAAAAAACTTTATTTTTGGAGATGTAGAAACAGGTTTAGGTCATAAAGAACGTTATTTAATACACCCAAAAATATTTTATTACAGTCCAAAAACAAGTGTCAGTTTTATTGGCGACATAAACAACCAAGGTAAAAAGTCTTTTACTTTTAAAGACTATTTAGATTTTGAAGGTGGTTTTGCTAAGTTGTTAGATGATGCAGGTAGTTATTTTAGTTTGTACAACTCAGATTTTGCCAACTATTTAAGTAATCAAGATTTTAAAGAAGAAAAACAAGTGTTTGGTGCTTTTAATATAAGGCATTCTGTAAGTAAAAGTACCGATTTGTCAACTTATGTAATAAGTTCACAATCTAAAACAGAAACAGAAAGTCAAACTACAAATGAGTATTTAATAGACTTGCCATTTTCTGAAAATAGACTTAGTACCAATAAAATAGATAATTTTTTTACTATTGGTAAAATCACTTTAGATTATGAACCAAATATAAAAACAGATTATGCTTTTACTAGTTTTGTAAAATTAACCAATGCTAAAAGTGATGGTACTATAAATACCAATAGTCTTGTAAATAACAACAGCATACAAACCAAAAGTGATATTGATGCTATCACGTTAAAACAAAATTTTAATTTAAATAAAAATATTTCTAAAAAACATACGATAACTTTAGATGGCAATTATCATTTTCAGCAAGACAGACCAGATTTACAATGGTTGACTAATCAAGAAATATTGGCAGATTTGATACCATTAGAACAAGCAGACATTTTTAATATTATACAAACCAAAAAGTTTAATGCACATACTGTAAATTTTAATTTAAAAGATTATTGGTCTTTGCATCGTTTTCATCATTTATATACAAGTATTGGTGTAAATGTGGCATCTACAAATTTTTTTAGTGAAGATGTACAGCAATTAGATAATGGTACAATCAATAATTTTAATATCGCAGATTTTGGTAATGATTTTGATTACAACTTTTTAGATACTTACATAGGTTTAGAGTATAAATTTAAAACAGGTAAGGTTATTTTTAAACCTGCATTGTTTTACCATAACTACCAATGGCAGACTAAACAGTTTTCAGAAAAACAAAATTTCAATAAAAATTTATTTTTGCCACAATTTACAACCAAAGTTAATTTTAGAAATAGCGAAAAATTAAATATAAAATATAAATTGAATGCAAGTTTTCCAAATACTAAAATATTAGCAAATAATTTTATTTTATCTAATTTTAATAGTGTTTATAAAGGTAATACCAATTTAGAAAATAGTTTATACCATACTTTAAATGTAAGTTATTACAAGTATAATTTATATAGAGGTTATCATTTTAATATCAATACCAATCTTAATAAAAAAATAAAAAGTTTAAAAAACACCACACAATTAGAAGGTATTGAATCTGTTAATACTCAAATCTTATTTAATCGATCAGAACAAAATTGGTCTACAAATTTTAGTTTTTCAAAAAAAATTAAAAAAATACGTTATAAAATAAAAAGTAGTTTTAGATATAATGATTTTTTTCAGATTCTTAATAACCAAACAAATAAAAATATTTCTAAAACAGTTAGTCTAGAACCAAGCATAACCACATTTTTCAAGAAATTGCCTAATATTGAATTAGGTTATAAAAAAGATTTTAATAATTATCGCTCGTTAAGTAATATTACAAAATTTGAAAACGACAAGTTTTACACTTTTTTAGAATATGATTTCTTAGAAGATTTTATTTTAAAAATAGACTACACCTTTGATAAATACCAAAACAAATCCAGCAATATTAATACTACTTTTGATAACGCTAATGCGTCATTGTTTTATCAAAAAGGTGATAGTCCTTGGGGTTTTGAAATAACCGCAAATAATATATTTGATACTACATTTAAACAACAAAGTAGTTTTTCTAGTTTTTTAATAAGCGATTCTAAGACTTTTATTTTACCTAGAATTGTAATGTTTAAATTAGTTTATAAATTATAATTTCATTTCACCAAAAATAACCCTAAAAAAACAGCAAGAAGACCAATAAATAAAGTGGCAATAGTATAACCAAAGAATTGTAAGTAATCTCCATTTTTTAAAAACTGCATATTTTCAAATGCAAAAGCAGAATACGTTGTAAATCCACCACAGAAACCAGTTGCTAAAAGTAAGGTTTGATTTTGAGAAAACCCTTGATTTTTTATAGACAAACCTAAAAAAACACCAATTAATAAACTACCAACTATATTCACAACAAAAGTGCCATAAGGTATTGTCTGTTCTAAGTTGTTAAAATATTTGCTAACCAGATAACGCAATGCACTACCTAATCCGCCACCTAAAAAAACCAGTAAAAATTTCATTTTATTTGGTGTTTAATTATAAATTTTGAACACTGAACACTGCTACTTATTTAACATCTTCCATTTTAAGTGCTGCAAAAATATAATCTTCCCCAAATAATTCTTTAGCATATTCTTGAACTGTTTGTGTAAAACCAGCATCTTTTCTTACATAATTAATACCTTCGACATCTTTAATTGGCCAAATAGAAACTTTATCGTTAATATAGGCAGTTTGTGTTCCATAAATTTGAGGTTCACCTTTGTTCATTAAGTATAGGTCTTCCATTTCTGCTGCTTTAGTATAGGTTAATTCATTTTTATCTGCCGCAGTTTTAATGATGTCTATATAATCATTTGCTTTATTAGAATGCATAATAATAGACCATGCTTTATCTTTATTTATTTCACCAACTAAAGATTTACCTGGATAACCATTTTCGGAAATTATTACAGCTAATAAGTTCATATTTTCTTTATCTAATTCGGTTTGTTTTGCAAAGAAATCTGTACCTAAAGAATCTTGTGGGATGTTATAAACTTCCATAATAGAATCTCTTTTAGATGGCGATTCCGCATCCATAACTAATCTATATTTTTGATCGTTATTAAAAATAGATTCTATTTTTGTTTTTAAATCAAAATCAATAGTGGTTACTTTTCGTCCCATTCCTTCTTTGATTTTCACATCTTCATAATCGTTAAAACTCCATTTTCCTTCAATAGTACCATTATTTATTGTGACAATTCCTGGACTAGATCTAATAATTGTTTTTAAAGTAGTTTCATCACAAAAAAGCATATCGAAATCTAAATCAAATTCGGTTTTAATTTCTTTAAAATCTTCCTCAGAAGAAGCCGACATTAAATATACATCATAACCATTTTCTAAAGCTTTGTCTGTAACAATTTTAATATTTGCAAAACCGTCATGATTTGCTTTGGCTAAATCATAAGCTATAATAAGCATTAGTTTTTCGCTTTTCATTAATTTTTCCGTAAGGTCAACATCGTTACTTTCCATAGTAAAATCATGAATAGGTGGCGTGTAACCTTTAGATATTAAAACGGTTTTTCGATCTACAAATACGGCATCTTTTATTTCCCAAGGCTTCTCTTCGTTAGAGAATTTTTTATCTACACCATCTACTTTATAAATCCAAGTGTCTTCAAAAACATCTTGTTTTGCACCTTCTGGATAAATCATTTGCGATGGTATATTTTTACCGACTGCATAAGGTCTAAAATCAAATAAAGGCAAATGAGTTAATACATAATATGTAATAAAACCAAATATTAATAAGAAAATAATGGTAATAAAACGCGACAATTTCATGCTGTAAAAAGGTCTAATATCCTTAACTCTAAATACTAACCATAAAACCATTGGTGTAAAGATGACATTTTTATAAAATGTTGGCCAAGTTTCTAATTTTAAGAAATCTCCAAAACAGCCACAATCGGTTACTTTGTTTGTATAAGCAGAGTAAAAGGTTAAAAATAAGAATATTATCATTAAGGTTAGAATACTCCAAACCGTTAATTTAGGTTTGTAACCAACCAAAAGCATTACACCTAAAATCACTTCTGCTAATATTAAAAAGATGGAAAAAGGTAATGCATACGGAATTAAAAACTCCATATTTAATACATCAGCACCAAAATATTCCGAAAATTTATATGCAGAACCAAGCGGATCTACAAGTTTTACAAAACCTGAAAAAATGAATAATGCACCAATAATGAATCTGAAAATGTGTGTTATGAATTTCATGTCTATTTATTTTCTTCTATTAAAATTAAGGCAAAAATGGCATAGTTAATCATGTCTTGATAATTAGCATCAATACCTTCAGAAACTAATGTTTTGCCTTTATTGTCTTCTATTTGTTTTACGCGTAATAATTTTTGTAAAATTAAATCGGTTAATGAAGAAACACGCATTTCGCGCCAAGCTTCGCCATAATCATGATTTTTATTTTCCATTAGTGATTTTGTTGTGTCACTATGTTTTTGATATAATTTTAATGCTTCTTTCGTATTTAAATCGGGTTCTTTTGCAACGCCTAAATCTAACTGAATCAATGCCATAATAGAATAATTTATGATGCCAATAAATTCAGAAACTTCGCTTTCATCTATTTTTGCAACTTTTAATTCTTGTATGGTTCTAATACGTTGTGCTTTAATAAAAATCTGATCTGTTAATGATGGTAAGCGTAATATTCGCCATGCGCTACCATAATCACTCATTTTTTTTTCAAACAATGTTTTACAAATTGTAATTACTCTGTCGTATTGTTTAGATGTTTTTTGCATAAATATTTATAACTATATTTTGTAATAAATGTGTAAATTTCGCATAATTATTCCAAAATACAAACTTATGAATAAAATTGCCGTTTTTTGTGGTTCTAGTAAAGGATTTAATGAAATTTATGCCAAACAGGCAAAAATAGTTGGTCAATATTTTGTAAAACATTGTATTGGTTTGGTTTATGGTGGCGGAAAAATTGGCTTAATGGGAATTTTAGCAGATACTATTTTAGATGGTAATGGAGAAGTAATTGGCGTTATACCAAATTTATTACGGCATGAAGAAGTTGCACATAAAAAAGTAACTAAAATGATTTTCACCAAAAAAATGAGCAAACGAAAAGTAAAAATCAGTAAATTGGCAGATGGTTATATTGCGCTTGCTGGTGGTTTTGGTACTTTAGATGAAATATTTGAAGTATTAACTTTAGGACAACTTGCTATTGAAAACAAACCGATTGGCATTCTAAACACCAATAATTTTTATAATTATACGCTCAAACAATTAGATGTTATGGTGGCAGAAGGTTTTTTAAAACAAGAAAATCGAGATATGTTACTAGTAAGTGATACTATTGAAGAATTGATTACTAAAATGAATAATTATACACCACCAAAATTAGCTAAGGTTATTAATATGACTGTGAAATAAATAAAATGAAAATCAAACATATTTATTGGTTTGCAGCATATAATTTAAATGGACCAAGTGCTAGATATAGAGGTTACTTTCCGTTAGAGTATATGCGTAAGAATGAAAATATACAATATGATTTTGTATATCCTGAAAGAACAGTAAAAGGCGTTTATAAATTTGTAAAAGTCTATTTAACAGCACTATTATTCAGAAAGAAAAACTCCATAATTGTAGTTCAGAAAATTTGCTCTAATGGTTTGTATGCAAATATGTTAAAGTTGTTAGTGGTTTTAAGAACCAATAATACGCAATATGATTTAGATGATGCAGAATACTTGAGGCAAGACACAAAAACTTTACATTATTTTTTAAGAAAATGCAGTATTATTTCAGTTGGTAGTGATGCGTTGAAAAAATACTGTAATAAGTTTAATAAGAATGTTTTTATGCTGACATCACCTGTAATTTATCATGAAAATATTAAGCAGACTAAAAATAAAATATTAAATATTGGTTGGGTTGGTGATTTCGGAAACGGAAATAAAATATCACAGGAGTTCTCTCATAAAAAAAGCATGTATGAAATTCTTTTTCCTGTGTTAAAATCGATTAACAAACCTTTAAGTTTAACATTAATCGGAATAAAAAACCAAAAAGACATACCCGAAATTCACAAATATTTTCAAGATGCAGATCAAATTAGTATTAACATATTAAAGGACTTAGATTGGGAAAATGACAAAGATTGGGTTTATGAAGAGATTTCAAAATTTGATATAGGGATATCTCCTATGACAAACCATTTGTATAATAGGTCAAAATCAGCATTTAAATCTAAACAATACTTATCTGTTGGAGTTCCTGCAATTGCAAGTGATGTTGGCGAAAACAGCAAATATGTTTTAAATGGAATAAATGGTATTTTATTTAATTATTCGGAAGAATTAAAAAAAGCAATCGAAAGATTTATCGAAATGTCAGATATTGAATACGCTTTATTTAGTAAGAATGCTCTTAAATATAGAAATGATTATTCAATAAAAAAATATTATGAAACTATTGCGGAACATTATTAGATTTTTAATCTTTATTAAACAGAATTAAATCAAAACCAAACTAAATAAACCTACTTTATTTATTATTTTTGTAAAACCATCTAAAGGTTTAAATTAAATTATGGTCATAACCTGCAATAAAAAAATAATAGATTTAAAAGTATCTAAAGTAATGGGGATTTTAAACATCACACCAGATTCTTTTTTTGATGGTGGAAAGTTTAGTTCTGAAAAGCAAATCATTCAGCAAACCAAAAAAATGCTAGAAGATGGCGCAACTTTTATAGATATTGGTGCTTATTCATCTAGACCAAATGCAAAACATATTTCGGAAAAAGAAGAATTAAATAGAATTCTACCAATAGTAAAATTATTGGTTACAGAATTTCCTGAAATAGTAATTTCCGTAGATACTTTTAGAAGTCAAGTTGCAGAACAATGTTTAAAAAATGGTGCTTGTATGATTAATGATATTTCTGGTGGCAGTTTAGATAAAAACATGTTTAGTGTGATTGCCGAATACCAAGTGCCATATATTTTAATGCACATGAAAGGCAATCCACAAAATATGCAACAAAAACCAGTGTATAAAAATCTAATTGATGAGGTGACTTATTATTTTGAAGAAAAAATAAATCAGTTGCAAAACCTAAAAATAAAAGATATTATTTTAGATGTTGGTTTCGGTTTCGGAAAAACAGTAGATCATAATTATGAAATCCTTCAAAAATTAAATCAATTTAAAAGTTTAAATTTGCCTATATTAGCAGGAATGTCAAGAAAATCAATGTTATATAATTTATTAGATTCTTCCGCAGATAAAATGCTAAACGCAACAAGTATTGTAAATACCATCGCATTGCAAAAAGGAGTAAATATTTTAAGAGTACACGATGTGAAAGAAGCAATAGAATGTGTTGTAATAAACGAAAAGGTAGAAGGGAAAAAGGTAGAAGGGAAAAGGTGAAAGGTTTTGGGTAAAAGATGAAAGTAAAACCTTATATGACCTCAAATGCCTTATATGGTTTAACAAAAAGCAACTTAGCGAACTTTGTAATTTCTTTGCGAACTTTGCGTGAAAACAAACAATGAAAATAAAAGAAATAACAAATTATCTAGAAAAACTAGCACCATTATCGCAAGCAGAAGACTTTGATAATGTAGGTTTGCTGGTAGGAGATTCTCAAGTTGAGGTCACCAATGTTTTAGTAAGTTTAGATACTTTAGAAGAAACTGTTGATGAAGCAATAGAGAAAAATTGTAATTTAATAGTGAGTTTTCATCCCATAATTTTTAGCGGATTAAAAAAAATAAATGGCACTAATTATGTAGAACGTGTTGCTATAAAAGCAATTCGGAATAATATTGCAATTTATGCCATGCACACAGCATTAGATAATTCGTTTGATGGTGTTTCTGCAAAAATGTGTGAAGTATTAGGTTTGGTAAATCGTGAAATAATACTTCCAAAAGAAAATAATGACAAAATAGGCATGGGAATGTTGGCAGAATTTCCAAAAGAAATAGATGAAATAGAGTTTTTAAAATTAGTTGCAAATAAATTTCATGCAAAAGGAGTTCGGTATTCAAAATTAATTCATAAAAAAATCAAAAAAGTAGCAGTTTTAGGAGGTTCAGGAGCATTTGCAATTGACGTTGTAAAACGCTTAAAAGCAGACGCTTATATATCATCGGACTTTAAATACCATGATTTTTTTAAAGCAGAGAGCAAGTTGCTTTTGGTAGATATTGGTCATTATGAAAGTGAACAGTTCACAAAAAACCTTTTAGTAGATTATCTTAGCAAAAATTTTAGTAATTTTGCAATTATTTTATCAGAAAAAAACACAAATCCAATTAATTACCTATCATAATGGCTAAAACGCAAAATGTAACTGTAGAAGATAAACTAAGAGCTTTATACGATTTACAGTTAATCGACTCAAGAATCGATCAAATAAAAAGCACAAGAGGTGAATTGCCTTTAGAAATTGAAGATTTAGAAGATGATGTAGCAGGTTTAAATTCTAGGTTAGAAAAATTTGCTGTTGATTTAGAGACGCTAAATGGCAATATTTCGGATAAAAAACAAGGTATTGAAGATTCTAATACTTTAATAAAAAAGTATACCAAACAATTAGATAATGTTCGTAACAATAGAGAATACGAATCTATTTCTAAAGAAGTGGAATACCAAGAATTAGAAATTCAATTAGCAAATAAACATATAAACGAGTTTAAAGTTAATATTACCCATAAAGGAGAAGTAATCGAAACTTCTAAAGAAAAACTTGCAGATTTAGAGACACATTTAAAACATAAGCAAGATGCACTTTCAGAAATCATGAGTGAAACTGCTAAAGAAGAAAAAGTTTTAGCGAAAAAATCGGAAGAATTTGGGGCTTTAATCGAAGAACGTTTATTAGCAGCATACCAAAGAATCAGAAATAATGTACGTAACGGTTTAGCAGTTGTACCAGTTGAAAGAGGTGCTTCTATAGGTTCATACTTTACAATTCCTCCACAAAGACAAATGGAAATTGCAATGCGTAAAAAAATCATTACCGACGAGCATAGTGGTAGAATTTTAGTAGACATTGAATTAGCAACTGAAGAAAAAGAAAAAATGTCTAAATTTATTTCTTAAACTTTAAACGTTGTTTAAATATATAAAACTGTTAGAATTTTTCTAACAGTTTTTTTTTGGAATAATCATAAAGAAAAAATTTGCACAAGTATTTTGACTTTTGTAGTTAAAAAAAGCAGTATTCAATCATCAGTAAATCAGCAAAAAAAAGAACACAAACTTATATGACCTTTAAATGTCTTAATATGGTAAAAAAACATCTTCATTAAAAATAATCAAGAAAAATTCTAATAAAATATTCGTAAATTTGCCATCAAAATTATTAAAAAACGCATGATTTACCCTAAGAAAATTCTTGCACAACAAGTTCTTTATGCTTGTCAAGAAAACGAAATTATAAATATTGTAATTTCTCCAGGATCTAGAAATGCACCATTAACCATAGGTTTTTTAAATAATAAAAAATTTAAGATATTAAGTGTTGTTGATGAACGTTGTGCTGCATTTTTTGCTTTAGGAATCGCACAACAAACAAAAAAACCAGTTGCTTTAGTTTGTACTTCAGGTTCTGCATTGTTAAATTATTATCCAGCAATTGCGGAAGCATTTTTTAGTAATATTCCGTTGATAATTTTGTCTGCGGATAGACCAAAACATTTGTTAAATATTGGCGACGGACAAACGATAAATCAAAATAATGTTTTTGCAAATCATATTTTAAAATCCGTTAATTTAGTGGAAGATACTAGCGATTTACATCAGAATCTTATGATAATAGACGAAACTGTAAAATTAGCAATCTTACAAGATGGTCCAGTACATATTAATATTCCGTTTGATGAACCTTTGTATGAAACTACTAATAAATCAATAAATTTTTCGAAAATTGAAAAGGTAACACTGCCAACATTATTAACAGAGAAACCACTAGAAGTAACCGAATTAGAAAATTATGCTGCCATTTGGAATAATGCCAAAAAGAAAATGGTTTTAATTGGCGTAAATTTTCCATCGGAATTAATACAAACACAGATAAATCATTTATTAAAAGACCCTTCAGTTTTAGTTTTAACCGAAACGACTTCTAATGTCTATCATAAAAATGTTATTAATGGTATTGATAAATTAATTTC
>Ga0256834_1001299_pt1 | contig 17217 bp, 15 predicted proteins | sample 4281140metaG_FD_190536 | JGI IMG/M metagenome (GOLD analysis project Ga0256834, IMG submission 190536) | Hydrothermal vent microbial communities from East Pacific Rise, Pacific Ocean - 4281-140 | ecosystem: Environmental > Aquatic > Marine > Hydrothermal vents | place: Pacific Ocean: East...
CTGATTAACCGGAAGCTCCTTTATTTAATGTTTGTACTAAATTGTTAAAGATCAATTCTTTTGGAATTAGTATTTAAAACCAAGGTACTGTAGCAACTTTACTTAAACCAAAATGATCAAAGACACCATCGATGGCTGTATCTTGTAATTCACCAAATTTAAGGTAACGGCGATGCTTATTACCGTTTGATGAGCTTTCAAGTTCCAGATATGGATTATCAAGCCCTTGCGTAAACATTTTGGCTTTGTATTGATTCGCCTTCTCAGCAGAAATAGAACCGCGTTTAATCAAACGCCTAAGTTTAGATGCTGTCATATTCGACTGAATCCGTGAAACTGTTCGATACTTCGCTTCAGCAGGAACAGGCATAACAGCAGACACATCACAATAACCCGATAATCCACCCAACCAATCGCTTGCTTGAAGCTCGTTCAACCTAGCCTCATTCGCATGGATTCGGATAATATTGCCTAGCTTCACTCTGTAATTAGGGAAACTTACGCCAATATCTTTTGATTCCAAGGTTGATAAGGCTTTGTGGAATTTGGTGTAGACTTTGTTAAGTAGTACATTCTCACGCATCTCTGCATCAGGCATTATTTGAATATCTATATAATGATTCATTTTATTTCTCCTGATTAAACTCGTATTTTAGAAACATAAGCGAGACCTTTTTTGCCAAGATAAAAACTAGAAATACCTGCATTTTTAATCATAGTTTCAAGTTCTCGTCCCTTTTCTCGTTCCATTGGTATCTCTACCTCTAATGTTCCGCTGGCTTTGGTCATAAGAGAAGTCACCTCCCCTATTCCTTTTATGCGCTCTTTACGAATATAAGGATTACCCCAAATCTTCTTTTTATCACCTGTTGTAAAGCGATTCATGAAATCTTTTTTAGTAAAACCTCGCTTAGAAACACCGCTTATTCCTCCTGCTTTGGTTTTAGCAGATTCCATATCATATTTCTTTTCTAGGCGTATCAATTGCAAATAAAGCGCAGAACAGTAAATGCTTATTGGCATAATAAGTTCTTTGTTATTTTGGTAATTAATATCAGGAAAAGTCTTATGCAATTCATTCATCGCTTCATTGGCTAAGCCTGTATTTTCTACCGCCTTTTCTTTATTTAAGAACTCTAAACGGCCTATAACAGTTAAAGGATTAAGTGATAAATCAGTACCTATAATCTTATTTTTAATAATAAAGTTGCAAACTTCATCAAACTCTAAGCCAAGAATACCCCAGAACTCTTTTGCATAATCAGCTGAAAACATAACATCATCTGATTTCACAATTCCTGTAAAGGAATTTTGGTCGGTGCTACCTGAAATATTGCGAATAAAAGTCATTTCTTCAGTAAGCACTTGCTTGCGCTTTACATCTTCAAAGGTGATTGATGATTCTAGGTCTTTAAAAAAATAACTATCCGCATCTCGTGATTGATAGAGTTTTCTTTGATCACCTATAAGTCGATTTAAAATACCCATTACCGTATCAAGCGTTAGTTCATGCTTTTTAAAATTCTCTGGCTTTTTTAGGCTTGTCATTGAGCCAATAAACTTTCGCCCTTTTTTAGGAAGAGGTTCATTATTTGAACCATCAAGAAAAGAGTTTCGCCATGTAGAATCATATTCAATTATGATTTTCATAATGACCTCTATTTAGCCGAAAAATAAACAGCGTAGTCTGATTCTGCTTGAGGTGATATATCGCCTTCATCTTGTTTTATTCGCATCATCTTATTGCTGTCATTGTAATCAACTAAAATTTCATCAACGTACATATAAGATTTTGCTTGGCGGATACTAAGCTCAGAAATCTGCTCAAGTGAATAGGCAACAACAGCTTGAACGGCATCATTATTTAATAAAATACCTGCTTCACCTTCTTCAAAAATTGTACCGTTGCGAACATAGTTAGCATGGAATGTTGCGGTAGGGTTTAAGTCACTATTTAATGATTGGATAAACTCTTGAACGGCTGTAGCAACCTCTTCACCTTGGTTTCCACTAATTACCATTGCGGCACGATCAAACTTTTTATCTAATGAAATAAATTGTAATTGCTCGATGCTGATTGATCCGTAGGATTCGTATTGAGTATCGCCAAAAGTAGTCTTAGAAAAGAATGAAGAATTATCCCTTGCTCCTGCTTGGCCAAACTGCTCAAAGTTTCCATTACCTAATTGGTCAACAAAGTCTTCCATTAATAATGGGCTAGTACGTTTACATTGGCTAGATGGCACAACATAGCCACGTACTAAGCCCGTAATTGATGCAATAACATTGGTTAAATCATCAATTTTCTTTTCATTCGCATAATGAATATCGAAGGCTTGATCTCTAAATAAATGATGACGAATACAGTTTTGGCTAATGTATAAAGGTGTTTTTTTAAAATCTATATCTGTAGCTTCTTTCTTGTATTTATAACCTGTTCCTTCCTTTTCTTTACCAGTGAGATTGGTATAGCCTCGAAGTTTTGGCAAAGTGTGGTTATCAACTGTTTTACCTCCATCACCTGTTAAAGTTGTAGGGCCATTCCAGTTAACAACACCATGACCTAATGCTTTGATTTTAAAATCTACACTTTTAATTCCTGTAACTTTCTGCATCTTTACTTCTCCTTGTCGGTTAATTATATTTTACAAATTTAATTCAATTACTTATATCAATTTATCTAATGAAATAGCTCCAATCACTTGTTTAACTCCCTTTACATAATAAATTGCATTTGGATGGGGGCTACTCTCTACTTTTTTCAAATCTTCTGGCGTATAGCTTAAATAAACAGGGGTTTCAGGGCTTCTGGCTTCATTTAAGGTAAAGCTATCTTTATATGATTTCTTACCTTCTTTAATGTTGTGGTGCTTCTTTACCATAAATGCCAATAAGTCTTGTTTGCTATCTCCATAGCCTTTTATTTGTTCTACAGAAGCCGTTAGGCTTTCGTCTGAATCTTCATCATAGGCATATTCATTAATAATCATTGGTTGTTCATCAAGCCCAATATTACAAATTGCCATTTGTACAAAACGGTTATCCCCTCGTAAGGAGTTCTTTTTAATTTTTACTTTTCCATCTTTAGGCTTCTTTTTATTAGGCATTGAAACAGGATCAAGTAGCCTTTCATCAATAAGCTCTACACTCTTTTTTAAAGCATCAATTAAATCTTGTTCGATTGCATCTAGTGATGAATCCTGTTCATAAAATTCACGGTAAAGTGAATATATTTGGGGCAGTGTTAGAGGAGTATTTGATACTTCATTATCTAATAAGAAATCTCTCCATGCCTTTGCACTTTGAAAGGTATTTAAACGGTTTAGAAAGCGTCCACATGAACCTGATTGAGTCCCTTTTTGTGCGATTGTTTCTGGTACAGCAGTTATATAAATATTGGCTTCACTATTTTCACCAAAGCGGTCTAGTCGTCCCAGCCTTTGCAACCAGTTTTCGGCATTAGTAAATTCTGTAATCATTTTATCAGCGCTGATATTGAGTGACGCTTGGACAATTGGACCCGCTCTTAAAACGTCATGCGATTTATTTCCATCCTCTTTGAAACATTCAAATACTTCGCTAAATATTTTTTCTTTATCGGACTTTTTAAATTTAGAATGTATAAGTAAGGCATTCTCATGCTTTTGGTTTTGTATAAAACTCTTTTGTGCAGTGATTGCGGTATTACTGATAACAAAAGTATTTTTAGGTTGTTTTTGATACAGAGGGTTATTGTCATCCTGTAAGCTTTCATCAAAATCTATAAAATCAATTTGATACGTACTTTTATTGAAACTTGGCATTTCAATGATGTCGTCAATATCAAGAATACTTTTTACAAAATGATAATTAGGCGTAGCTGATACTAAAAGTGTATTGGCATTACCTTCTTTCATTTTTTTACATTCAACTAGCTCAGAAAATAGCAGATTGAATGCTGGCATAGTGATGTATTCATGGTATTCATCAAAAACCACATGGGCATTCATGTATTCAACCAGCGTTGTTACATTTCGGTGGCTAATAATGGCGTTGGTAATTTGATCAATTGTAGTAATAACAATATCACCTGAAAATGCTTGATCTTCTGGTGTATCTTCTTCCTTTCCTGATTGGTAAATAGTTTTAAATTCACCTGTATTTATTTCAACTTTGGCATTAGGTAAATATTCATTATTTTCAACTAAATCTTTAATCAAACCTTGGCAAACTTGTACACGTGGACAAACCCAAATTATTTTCTTTGCATTACCTAGTGCAGCCCATTCCAAAGCAATTTTTGTTTTTCCACAACCTGCCGCACCTTGCAATACACCGATATGCTCAACATCGGTTAGCTCTGTAGCAACCTTGTTTTGTGCCTCGTTTCTTTCACTATTTGGGTATTTTGTTTTAAAACCTTCTAAACAAGTAATAATATGACGCTTTAGCTCACGACCAGTTGCTTCATTTTGTTCAAAAATTTGATGAAGTGATGATTCTTCAATATGACTGTTTAAACTATCGCTACTTAAACCTGAAACCTTACGATCTGCTGTAATTAATGCCGAACGGAGAAGGTTATTTCTAGCATTTAATTTTATATTTTTTGTGTAATTATTAATATTGTCAGAGCTTGAATAATGCTTATATTTTGGAAGTTTAACTTCTTCTAATTCATATTCTTTATCATCATTAAGTGTAGTAAGGTCGGTTGATAATTTAGGCTTTTGGCTATCCATGTCATATTGATTAGAAAGATTATTTACAGAAGTCATGATCTGTTTAAAAGAGCCTAGCAATGTTTTTAATTGTTCTTCATTCAAATTAGCACTCAACTTATCATAAACGGTATAGAGCTTTTTAAATGGTAATTTACGAAAGGGTTTTGCGTGATGCCAATAGATAGCGTGCTCTAAACTATCTATGTTTTGAGGTGAAATCCCCCCTTTTTCTTTTAACAAATAATGAAAAAGCAAAGATATTTCATTGTGACGCGGATGCTTTTCAAAAGAAAATTTACCCTTATCAATGTGCTGTCCTTCATCAGGAAGCTCATCAATCATTTTCTTTTTGGTTTTTTCAATAATCCAACTCTGAAAAGCAGGATCGATTTTACCAATATCATGAAAGCAACCAGCCATATAAGCGAGCTTAGATAAATTATCATTATCAATCAGGCTATTCATAATCTGTTGGGCTACAAACCCCACTGCAAATAGATGCTGATCAAGTGGCTGTTTTTTAGTGTTTGCGTAGTACGTTTTTATATTCACAATAATTTCATCCATTTTTAGTACATCAAGCTGATTGGTATAATTAACAGGCACAACACCCTCAGCATTAAATCCCTTGGGGTTTTATTCCCCGCCCCTTGGGGCGTAATGTTTTTATGATCAGACATCTGTTGATCATTATTTAGTCATGTTTTGATGCGGTTAATACCCCGCTTTCGAGGAACGAGAAAGTCGAGCGATAGCGAGAGGGCTTGCCCCGTGGGATTTTTATTTTAGCTTTATTCCCCACTACCCATAAAAACTCTGATCTTGAGCGACTGCGTATCCAGTGGCAGCTTACTGCGGTATTTTTACTGGCGGTTTGTCTTAATAGTTTTTTTACGGCAGTAAGGCCTTCATTGGTTATGACGGTTTGCCATGTTCTGTTGCCTATGCGATTGGCGAAGGCATCTAGCACTCTTCTGGTTTTGCTGAGTGATTTTTTCTCACATTGTGAGACGAATGTGACCATCATGGCTGTTTATCTCTTATTTTCTGTTTTACTGCTTTTCCCTCACTACAACCCTTTCCCAGTGGGAGAGGGAGTTTGTTGCATTTGATCGTTTGTTTTAAATTTGTTAAAGTATATACATTGAATATATACAAAAGGTGATTTATGACTGACCCTACTATTACAACTCGTGTTTTTAAAAGTGGTAACTCGCAGGCGGTGCGAATTCCTAAAGAGTTCCAGCTTGATGTTAAAGAGGTGGAAATTTTTAGCCGTGATGGTGAGCTTGTTATCCGTCCTAAGCGGAAGAATCTATTAGAAGCGTTAGATATTTTTGCATCTTTGCCTGACGATTTTATGGAAGATGGCCGTGAGGATTTACCACCACAAGAGAGAAATTTTGATTTATGAGTTATATGCTGGATACGGATACGTGTATTTATATTAAAAATAGACAACCTCCTCATGTGATTAAACGTTTTTCTCAATTGCAGAGTGGTGAGGTTGTGATGTCCTTGATTACCTTTGGAGAGCTTCTTAATGGTGCTTTGAAAAGTAACCAAGCCAATATTGCACTGAAAAAAATTAATCAACTGGCTACTGTTTTGCCCGTGCAAGAAATATCGGCTGATGTTGCTAAACATTATGCAAGTATTCGTAGAAGCCTTGAAAAAAAGGGAAATATTATTGGCGGGAATGATTTGTGGATTGCTGCCCATGCAATGGCTTTGGATTTGACGCTGGTGACTAATAACACCAAAGAATTTAGCCGTGTTGATGGCTTGAAGATTGAAAATTGGGTTTAGTGGTTTAATCACTTTTCAACCTCATCCCACCCTTCGCCCTGTGGTAGTTTATGTGTGGCGTGTTCTTCGCTGAGTTGTTTTACGCTTTCAAACATAAAATCCAGTGCTTTATGTTTGGTGAAATTTTGTAGGCATTGTTGCCTAAATTCTTGTTCTGTTGCTCCCTCTTTTGCACAAATAAATGCCCACGGTAGTATGAGTGTGTCTTTGATTAGGTCGGCTACGTCGAATACTAATGCGCCTCTTCTTGTTTTACCATGTAGTACGGCAAAGCCATGCGGTATGCCTAGTACCCAGAGTGTGCTTGCGGCTAAGCCATAAGCTAGGTAGTTTCCGTGGCTTAAAAAGGCGTTGGCATCATCAATGTTATCGTGATTACGCACAAAGTCTTTTGTTTTTGTATTGTTGGCGGCGATTTTATAGAGGCTTTTGGTGAGTTGTGCTTCTATCAAGAGTAGTTTTGTTACGTTGCTGCATTGTTCTATTTTTGATGAGAATTGATTGATAGCTTGTTTTATATTGGTATTTTCTAGTGTGAAGCCTTCTGCTTTTAGGTCTTTATCTTTGCTCCATACGCGTTGCATATAGTCTAAACGTAATTGTTGTATTCGTTTTGCGGCTTGTAGGCGTTTGGCATCATCAAACCAGAATGACATCCAGTTTTGTATGTATTGTGTGGGGCGGTATTCACTTTGCGGGCTTAGCCACTCAACTTCATTTGCAGAGATTAGTGGTGTACCACCGCTACCGCTAAAGCCTATTAATACGCCAGCTTGTGCGAGCATTCGTACTGCGGCTTGGGTGATGGATGTACCTGTGCCGAGTAGTATGCAGGTTGTATTGGCGATGGGAATATTCCAATATTGTTTTTCTGTTTGCTCTTCGGTTAGGTATAACACGCGGCCGTCTTTTTGCATGACGCGACATTTATCGAGGTAATAAATATTGGCACGTTTTGAATGCAGTATGGCTTTTAAGTCTGTTAATTGTTTCATAGGTGACTTTTAGTATAGCTTAATATGATTATTAGTATTGATTAAGCTAATAATAAAAATATATAACTAGTTACCCACATAAAGAGTAAAAAGATAATGCCGCCTGCGATGTCTTGTAAGGTTGAAATGCTCATTTTATTTAATCTCCCGTTTCAGTGAGAGACATAATAATGATGTAGTCCCTCAATTTATGAGGGAATGGTAAATTTTTGTGAGATTAATTATTTGAAGGCTTATTTTTGTGCGTAATTCGGGTGGCGCAATAACTTCTACTTGATCACCGTATTTTAATATATCACCGATTAGTTCGAGGTCATTCCCATAGGGTATTTCAAGTTGGTAGCTTCCATCGTTTAGCCATGTGCCTTTTTGGTTGTGATGCCAAATTTCTTCTGATACCCATTGTGAACGTTGTGGGGTGAATTTTAAGATGGCAATGTGTTGGACTTTTCCGCCAAATATTCCAAAGCTTGGGGTGTAGTAGTCGTCTAGTTCTTTTGAAGAGATTTTTTTGCTGTTGGTTTTATGGGTTTTTAAGCGTTGTATTCTTTCTATAGCGAAGGTTCGTAGAGCATTTTTTTGATGGCACCAAGCATCAAGATACCAGTTGTCTCTATAGTGGGTGAGGCGTTGTGGTGAGAGTTTTCGGGGTACTGGCTTTGTGGATTTATCTGCTGATTTATCAGTTGGGTTTATTGCTGTTGCTGAACGGGCATAGTACTGAAGGGTGATTTGTTTTTGTTGAAGTACGGCTTGTGTGACTTGGCTTAGGTATTGTATTTTACCCTTTTCTTTTCCTGTATCTTTTTCTAGGTCTCGTCGTTTTCCTATATTTATCATTCGGATACGGTGGCTTTCTAGTTCTTTTTTTCCTGCAAATTTCTCTTTTATTTTTGATAGGTGTTGTTTAACAGCTTGGGTGTCTTCTTTTAAAAAGCTAGGGTCAAGGTCGTTGATGATTTGTTCAATTAACAATATGGCGTTTACTTCTTGAGCGGTAAATAAGTGGCTGGGGAGTTCTATTTCATTATCAGGGTCATGCTCTAGTTTGTAGCCATTGAATTCACGGTTGTATTCGATATTAAGTAAGTAGGTATCACGTAAAGTTTCAAGATAGCGTTCTACTGTTGCATCTGAGCATTCTAATGTTTCTTTTAGTGTTTGTTTTGATAGAGGATGCCGTGCATTTTTGAGTAGCGAATAGAGTTGGATAACTGATTCTGATTTTGCCATATTAAATATGCTCTCCTTGATATTTTAGTGGATGATATAAATGTTAAACGATTACAAAACCTCGAAAAAGAGGGGGGGGTGATATAGTAAAACACTGACTTTCAGAGTGCTTTTAGCTTATTTTTTACGTTTTTAGCGTTAAAAGGGTTGTTTTGACTAAGTCACCCCCCCTCTTTTTCGATGATTTGTGTTTGTAACAGGCAATAGAACCTGCATAAAATCATTAGGAGTAGTTTTGTGTACCTGATAATCATGACAGTTATGAAATTCTAGAAAGGATTTGAGTTCTTTGTATAAAGCCAAGCAGAACGCTTCCCTATTTATCTTGATTGCTTCTAAGGCTAGATGATTAATATGCAGTTTTTATATTGTTTTAATCACTATTTTTGCCCTCACCCACCCTTCTCTCTGTGGTAGTTTATGTGTGGCGTGTTCTTCGCTGAGTTGTTTTACGCTATCAAACATAAAGTCGAGTGCTTTTTGTTTGGTGAAATTTTGTAGGCATTGTTGTCTAAATTTTTGTTCTGTCGCGCCTTCTTTTGCACAAATAAATGCCCATGGGAATATGAGTGTATCTTTGATTTAGCTTACATCAATCCTACTTACCATGATTCATCATCATATCATTAGGGTTCATCAATGCTGGGTCGATTACAGAGTTCAAGTATTTTGTTGGAATATCTTTAACAGAGGCGATGAACTCTCCTCCATTTTCTTTAATAAATTCTTGTGCACTATTTTTATCTGAAAAGGGAATAGTTTCAGGCATTCCCATACCTCCTTTTTTACGTGAATTAATAACAAAAACTGCGTTTTCTAGCTCTACCCATATATCTTTCACATTGCGATAATCAGGATTTTTTGCCATATCGTGAACATAGATGACAGATATATTATCTGCTTCCTCTGGGGTGCGAGTAAATTTGATGGCATCGCGTACATCAACAAACCATAATGGTTTTTGTTTATCATCTAGCCAAACTTGTGCTTTTGGCCCAGCATGATCAGCAACAACCATCATCATGTAATAACCTATATCTTCATCTCCTAACTTTGCGGCTTTTGGTTTTTCTTTCGGTGTTGAGCCACCTCCGCAGGAAGCCAGAAAAAATACCGAAAAGAGGAGTAATGACTTCATAGTTTGACCCGTTTAAATAGAATGAATGATAAAAACAATGGAACAATCAACCATGCCAGCATGGACAAAGTTAGCAGTCCAAATGACAATGTACTAACTTCACCAATTGCTTGCATGGCAGAAAACTGGTTGACTTGTTCACTTGAGAGACTCATCAACCTGAAAATATCTATGGGGTTTGCCATTAGCAACCCATTTACCTGTGATGCACTCAGCCCTTTCCCCGCATCACTGACAAGTAAGCCTAGCAAGGCTAAATCGAACAGCATGACAAATACTAACCATAGACCTATAGCTATTCCTGCGGCATTGCTTCTTTGTTTTACCAATACGCTCACCACGTATCCGATACCAATAAAAACACCACCTAGTAGAATCGAGCTGAAAATTAACCTTGCGAATGACAAGATGCTTTTAGCTTCCAGTTCGGATGATGTAATGATGGGAATAATGGCTATCATATAGCCAATAATAATAGCGATAATAACGGCTATCCAATGTCCTAAAAATTTACCTAATAACCATTCAAACCGTGTGACAGGGAAAGATAGTTCAAGAATTAACCGTCCTTGCTCTTTCTCCCCTACGACACTATCGTAGGAAATAAATAAGGCTATAAGGGGAACTAAAAAAATGGATAAGCTGGATAAACTGGCCACTTGTACTGTCAGCCTATCGACTTTGACGGCTCCCGTTGTACTGCTACCAATACTAACTAATGTTAAACCCAGTGCGGCGAGGATAATTATCATTGTAATCAAATAACGATTACTTAAAGAATTACGTAACTCTCTCATTGAGATGGTGATTATATTCACGAGCTACCCTCTTTTTTTAACAGCTCATGATAGATGTCTTCTAAGCTAGCATCTAATAAACGTAAATCGCGAACACATTGTGTACCTGAAATAAAAGCAAGTGCTGCTAGTTTATGACTATATTCGACCGTGAGATGGGCAATGCTTTCCTTGTAGTTTAATTCACCAAACTGCTTTAGCTGGTCAAAAAACTCTCTTTTAGCAGAAGCTTCAGCATCACTGGTCTCAATTTCTATCACCACAGGCAACTTTAAGGATTGCCGATACTTAGCAATGCTGCAGTCCATTAACACACTGCCTTTATTAAGCAGGATGATATGATCTATATATGATTCTATATCATTGAGTGCATGTGATGAAAAAAGCACGGTGTTCCCTGCTCTAGCATGCTCTTGTAAACTTTGATATAGAATTTGACGACTATCGGGGTCGAGACCAGAAGCTGGCTCATCTAATATCAAAACTCTAGGATCTCCTAGCATGGCTTGCGCCAAACCTAGGCGCTGCTTCATGCCTTTTGAATAGGTACCAATTTTTTTATCTTGGGCAAATGCAATATTAGTTAATTCCATTTTGATCTGAATATCTTCTGCTGATACTGATTTAAGTTTTGCCACGTATTGCATAAGCTCCAAACCCGTATGGTTTGGCTGAAAGTTTATGCTTTCTGGTACAAAACCAATTTGCTTTTTGATATGTTTCTCATGTTTACCAATGGGGTTAAACTGACATAGCTCAACAGTCCCTGAACTTGGTCTCATCATGCCTAATAACAACTTGATTAGAGTCGTTTTTCCAGCACCGTTATGACCAATCATAGCGCAGCATATACCAGGTTCTACAGTGAAACTGACATCTTGTAAAACAGGAAATCTACCATAATGACAGGAGATATTTTTATAGACGATGTGGGCCATCTTAATAGTCCTCTGGCTGCTTGGCTAGAATTGACGCATAGTCGATAGTTTGAGCAGGCTGCAAGAGAGGATATGAGTCTTGTACACCACCAGGCAGTAGTGCAGGGAAATAGGATTGAGACCATTTTAATAATTGTATCGCTGGAGAATTTAGCAAAACCTTGGTATTACTGTTGCGCCACAAAATCTGGTCTGTAATAGAGTTGGGTCTATAAACAGCATCTGCAACACCATCTGTATTTAAGTCAAATGCAGTGTGATCACTCCAATAATTTCCAACTTTATCAGTTGACCATTCGAGATATTTTGTTCCAATATATTTAACCTGAGTATGGTTTTTAACAAAGCTGTTAGCTTTGAAATAGTTATCTTGAGACCCCGCCGTATAATGAACTCCGATATTGCAGCGTTCAAAGTGATTGTTATTCACTGTGTTAAAGTTTGAGTTATACAACATAAAACACTTTGTACTGGGGCCTAAAATAATATTGTTGTTTATGGTAGATTTATTCATAAAATTACTGAACAAGCCATGCTGATTATCATTGACTGAAATATTATCTTGGACAATTAAGTTGTCCGAAAACATCAGGGCATATCCAATTTTATTTTCTTTGGAATAGTTATTACTAACGACACTATGAGTCGTATACATATAGTGAATGCTGTAGCGTAAGTTATCAAAATAGTTATAAGTAAAACGGTTGTTTTTACTGGTCGTAGTAAAAATGCCATCACGACCATAACTTATGTAATTATTTGTAATTACTGATCCGGGCGAATTCCATACCTGCACACCGTTACCACGATCATTAATTCGGTGAAACTTTTGCCCAATGATTCGATTGCCTTTCACAAGCGAATCAATACTTCCCCAGAGATACACACCAATTAAGTTGTCTTCAATATGATTCCCCCTCACAATTATGTTCTCTGTGAGTTTGTTAACAAAGATACCGCTATCTTGTGTTGATAAATCAAGCCCAGAGCCTTTGATGGTTAGATTTTCAACCATCACATTATTGGCTGTGATTTTTATAGTATGAGTTTTTTTATCACCAATAATTTGAGCACCATGTGTGCCTTTAAGGGTGATTTCTTTATCAATGACTAAGTTGCCATAATACATACCATCGGCGAGTTCAATAATATCGCCATCATTTGCATGACTAATGATGCCTTGTAAATTCTCTTTACTGGAAACTTTTATTACAGCTGCATTGGCTTGCAAACTGATGAGTAGTAAAGCGAGGGTTATCTTAGTTTTCATTAATAAGAATTTATCCATGTGAAACTCTAAAAGAGGCATCAAAAGAAAGCCACTCTCTTTAGTTTAGGTTTTGCAAAGAAACATGATAGGTAGGTTGTGGAGTGGCGAGAGGAACCCCAACAAATAGCACCACGTTGGGGTTAATTTTTCACCCTCAACCTACTTACCTTCTTTCATAAGAGAAGCCTAAGCTTTTCCCAACTTGCCTTTAGGATCAACCATCATTCTTCCACGCATTTCCATATGAAGCGCATGACAGAACCATTGACAATAGAACCAATGTACGCCTGGGCGATCAGCCTTAAAAGTCACAGAAGCTGTAGCTTGAGGCGCGACTTCTATAGCAATACCATAATTGGCAATTGAGAAGCCATGCGTTAAATCATCAGCTGCATCCATGTTAGTTACGTACACAGTAACCTCATCACCTTGGTTAACCGTAAATTTTTCAAAAGAGAAAACAGGAGCGACAGATACCATATAAACCCTAACTTTATTACCATCACGGATAATCTTAGATTGCCCAAATGGAACCCCATCTTTCTTTGCCTGAGCCTTAAAATCATCAAATATTGGGTTATCACGACTCCAAGTGTTATCAGGATTTACTAAAGAAGGTTCTACAATAATACAGTCATGGGGTTCAGCAAAGGCTGGTCCATCATGTACAAGCTTCATTTTTTCGCCTGAAATATCAATTAACTGGTCATTCTCAGGCTTTAATGGCCCTACATTAAGGAACCTATCCTTAGAGAATTTATTAAGAGATACTAGCCACTTACCATCTGCATTTTTGGTCTCTCCCATCGAGGTATGGTTATGACCTGGCTGATAATGCACATCTAATTTATCAACTATGTAATCTACTTTTTTACCTGCATAGGATTCGATAGCCTTCTCTACATTCCACTTCACCATTTGGCTATCAAGGAATAAGGTAGTATAAGCATTTCCACGATCATCAAATGCAGTGTGTAATGGGCCAAGACCAAGCTCTGGCTCAGCCACAACAGCATCACGAGGTTTAATTTTATCACTAAATAGGTCAGGTAGTTTTTTGACATCAATGACAGTGACGGTAGGGGATAACTTACCATTGATGACCAAGTGACGTTGGTCTGGTGCCATGTTACAACCATGTGGTGAGTTAGAAACTGGAATATAACGGGTGTATTTTGAGCCTTTACGACCATCTAACACTTTCACACCACTATATTCTTTAAAATCACCTGCTTCAACACCAGCCTCAATTGCCTTTAGATCGAATATCACACAATGATCTTGCTCATTAGCTGTCATCTCTGCCAAGGTGACACCTTCTTCCCCATTGTAACAAGTAGAAAATGAGTACAAACCGTCATAATCACAATCGGTATTGTCCAAGTTTCCACTGACGATAACTTGCCAAGCTATCTTCATAGTATCGCCATCTACTGCGGTATAAATTGAATGATACTTTTCAGGTTCATCAAGAATAACGCCATCATTAGGTAAAGGAACACGGTGCTCACCATTCGCAAATACATAACCTGTACGAGGATACTTTTGCGGACGTAAGCCATGGATATCCGCAGCATTCGGAATTTCAATCATTTTGTCGCATCTCATGACTTTTATGTCGATACGTGCAACTCGATTATTAAGCTTGTCATTCACAAACAAATAGCGCCCATCATAAGTTCCATCAGTGAATGACATATGTGGATGATGTAAATCACCGTTTAACCAAATCCCACCTTTATCTTTTAGGTATTCTTTAGTTTCTGGCAACATATTTTCAGTCATTATTTTAATAGACTCATTACTTTGTCCCCAGCCTGTCGCGCTACAGCGATTGAAAACAGGAATTCGCATCAACTCACGCATTGACGGTATGCCTATTACACGTATTTCTCCTGCTTGTCCTGAACTCCAGAAACCATAATATTCGTCTAAATCACCTGGTTTTACTTCAATACTAGAGTGAGACCCAGACTCTGCGGCACTTGCAGAGTCTGAAAGACCCAAGCTACTGATAGCAGTAGCACCTGCAATAGGGGCCAGTGCCATTCCAGCAAGCATCTTACGGCGTGATAATGTTACCTCGTTCCATTTATCTTGTGTGATATCTTTCTTTTTCATCTTTATTTACTCCTATGGGTTACTTTTATGAGTTCAATTGGCTTGGCTTTATTCTTAGCTTCCAAGCTCATCTTTTGCATGGCTATTCTTTTTTCACGTTTTTTCTTACGTTTAGCCACGACAGGGCAAGTCTTTTCATCCGCATAACGAACCTGACAATGCAAACAGTTCACACATTCATTCATATTAATATGACCTTCAGGATGAATCGCTTGAACCATGCATTCTCGTGCGCATATCTGACAAGGGTTGCCACAATCTTTTGGATACCTTTTGATCCAGTCGAAAAGTTTTAGTTTGGCGGGTATTGCCAATCCAGCCCCAAGAGGGCACAAATAACGACAAAAAAAACGCTCAATAAATAAGCCAATGGTGAGTAATGTGAGGGCATACACCACAAAGGGCCAAGTTCGTTGAAAATTAAGAATGATGCTTGTTTTAAAGGGTTCTACCTCAGCGAGATATTCAGCTGTATTAAATGAATAGAGAGAAGTTCCTAGCAAGCCTAAGAAAATAAGATATTTAACTGCCCATAATCTCTCGTGCAATGCCCACGGCATTGTGTATTGAGGTACTTTTAGTTTTCTAGCAATGTGATTTGTCAGCTCCTGCAAGGCTCCAAATGGACATAGCCATCCACAATAGGCACCTCGCGCCCAGAGAATTAATGAAACAGCCACAGAGCACCATAATATGAAAACTAAAGGGTCACGCAGGAAGTATGCCCACTCAAATTTAGTTAGAAATGCACCTAGTACGGCAAGTAAATTTACAACTGACAGTTGAGAATTTTGTATAAAACCCAGCCAAATCAATACAAATGTTAAGAAGCTATATCTCACAACTTTAGTTAGTTTGGCATGACGTGTAAGTAGTTGCTGGAAAAAGAAAATAAATGACAAGACTAACAGCAAGAGGGCTACTGTGATGATTTCTACCTTTTTTCCTTGCCAAATACTTTTTACGAGTTTTAAGGCAGCTAGTCTATTTTCTTCTTTTTCTTGTGCTACGAGTTCTTCTTGGCTTAGAGGTGGTGGCACGAATATATCAACAAACCGTTCTGTTAGTTTGTATTTCAGCGGTGAGTTGAAAAACCGCTTTTCCCTTGGGCCAACAGCTTGAGACACGAGCAAGTCAAAGACAAACTCTTGCGTCACATCAAGTAAATCTTTGCCGTCCTCAGACTTAGGTATTAAAAACAACCCAATCTCGGTAAAACGAGGTGCTCCATCTGCATAAAATTGTCTTAAACGCTTGTAGTGTACATCGCGAAAGCGAATATTTTGCTCTCCTTGCTTAATCATGAAGCGATCAAAAACCCCACCTCGAACAAACCCCGAACCTCTATATGAAAACAAACCATTAGCAGCAATAACTATAGCCTGCTGATTTGCTTTTAATTTCTTTTTTAAATTTCTAAACTCTCCTTCACCTAGTAAATTTCGACCAATCTCATCCATTGAAACTACTGCAAGGTACAGGTCGATAAAGGTTTCAGCAGGATTCTCTGTTAACACGCGCTCTGCTGCGATTGAGTAACCTTTCTCTGCAAACTTACGGCTCACTTGCCCAGTAGACAGGCGTAAATTCTGAAGGGATTTATTATCTAGCAGTTGCTCCCAAGTTTTATCCTCATTGGGAGGGTCGTCTTTCAACTTACGCGTTTCTTTTTGAGTGTTCTGTTTTGGATCATTAATAATAGATAACGCTCGAAATGCTTTGAGTACACTTGAAACTACACTATCGTCCATCACGATAACGGTAACTGTCGCACCACTAACGATATCGACCTTGTTATCATCAATTTTGTTTTCTTTGAATGAATCGATAACGTTATAGCCAATATAATTCCCAAAAGGCTTCATTAGTACGGGTTCAGGAATGCCTATCAAAACAATGGGTTCTGAGTGTTTCAACAACTGAATTCCACGAATAACCCCCTGCTTATCAACACCAATAGCCATTTTGATGGTCTTGCCAGAATAACCAATGGTTTCAGTAAAGTTTGTATTAATTACTAAATAACCAATGTGTTCATTATTCTTAAAAGCATCAAAAAGCTTAGGTACTTTTTTATTGGGTACAATTTTGGTTGCTTCAGGATAAGCAACCTTTAGGTCTAACTCATGCACTGCGCCTAAACCGAAGACATGACTTGGGAAGAGTAAGATGAAGAAAAATATACTGATAACTATAAATGAGCTAGGAAATAA
>Ga0256834_1001300_pt1 | contig 17206 bp, 20 predicted proteins | sample 4281140metaG_FD_190536 | JGI IMG/M metagenome (GOLD analysis project Ga0256834, IMG submission 190536) | Hydrothermal vent microbial communities from East Pacific Rise, Pacific Ocean - 4281-140 | ecosystem: Environmental > Aquatic > Marine > Hydrothermal vents | place: Pacific Ocean: East...
GCCTTGGAATTATTGGAAAAAATGGTAAAGGAAAATCTACACTTTTAAATACTATTGCAAAAGAGTTAAAACAACTTAACGGAGAGGTAAACTACCACACAAGCACATCATTTGCACACTTTGGACAAACAAATATCTCCCATTTAAATCCAAACAATACCATTATGGATGAGATATATATAGGAAATTCTACCCTTAGTGAATCTAGTGTAAGAGCTATATGTGGTGGTATGATGTTTAGCGGAGATAATGCTAAAAAGAAAATTTCATTACTATCTGGTGGTGAAAAAAGTCGTGTAATGTTGGGACAAATTTTAGCTAGAAATGTAAACTTACTTTTTCTTGATGAACCTACAAACCACCTTGATATGGACTCGATAGAGGCACTTACTAATGCTATAAATAATTTTAATGGTTCAGTTATTATTGTAACTCACTCCGAAGAGCTACTCCGTAGAGTTTGTGATCGGCTTATAATCTTTGCAAATGATGGAGCTGAGTATTTTGATGGTGGATATGATCTATTTTTACAAAAGATTGGCTGGGAAGATGAGGAACAAGTTGAAAAAATAAAAGCACCCCCTAAATCAAACAACAAAGAAAACAAAAAACTAAAAGCAGAACTTGTAAGAGAGCGAAATAAAATAACATCACCCCTAAAAAAAAGAGTTGAAAAACTTGAAAACCAAATAATGGAGCTTGAAGAACTTTTAGAATCACACCATAAAGAGCTTATAGCGGTGTCTAATTCTGGTGATAGTACATCCCTTATGGAATTATCTAAAACTGTATCAAAAGAGGAGACTCAAGTAGAAGAGTTATTTGAAAGTTTTGAAGAGGCTCAGATGGAACTTGATGAGATAAATGAGAGTTATGAGAAAAAAATTGAGAAATTATCATGAACAAAGAGTTATATTTTCTACGCTCATCTGAGCAAAAAATTGTTAACGATTTAGTAAAATATGCTTATCCAAGAGATATGAATAATTTAAATATTTATACTGATTTTTATGGTTTAACCACTAAAGATTTAGGTCTTTATGCTCTTGTACAAAACAAAATAGCTGGTGCAATTTGGAGTAGAGAGATAGATGGTGTACCAAAATTAAGTGTAGCTATTTTAAAAGAGTTTAAAACACAAGGTATTGGCTCATTTATGATGAATCAGTATCTAATAGAAGCCTCAGCTTTATATGAAAGAATAGATATAGATATATCTCACAAACCTGCATCTATAAAGTTTTATGAGAAATTTGGATTTGAGAGATTAGACAATAATTTATTAACTAAAAAACTAGAGATAAAAGAGGTTGTGCGACCAACTGATGGTTATGACCCTACTCGCTGGATGGACTAATATGATTTAAAGAGCTCTATAGTTTAATATATTTTAATTCTAAAAGCTTATCATATATTTTTGAAACAATTTCTCCAGTAGCAGCTCCTCCATGCCCCCCATGTTCTACTACAACAGAAACAATATATTGAGGATTTTTATATGGCCCATAAGTAGAAAACCAAGCATGTGAGCGTTTATAATATTCCATATCATGCTCTAAAATTCTATTTTCAATATCTTGCATAATACCAACAACTTGAGCTGTTCCTGTTTTACCAGCAATTTTAACTTTAGAACTTAAGTATTTTGTTGCCGTTCCAGTAGGATGATTAGACACTTCATACATCGCTTTTCTAATAAGTGAGATCTTATTTAATTCTTTTTTATTTAAGATATTCATAATTTTTGGCTCTACTATTTTATTACCAATTTTTTTTGCTACAAATGGTGTTGGAAGCTTTGATGTAGCCATTAAAGCTGTAAATTGTGCTATTTGAATAGGGGTAACTAAAAAATTGCCCTGCCCTATAGATGTATTTACAGTTTCTCCCATATACCATGTAAGATTATATTTTTTTCTTTTCCATTCACGCGAGGGAACTGTACCTATAAACTCATTTGGCAAATCAATACCAGTTTTTTTACCAAGTCCATATCGAATAAATCCATCACTCATCTTTTTTATTCCAACTTTTAAACTCCCTTTATAAAAATAATCATCACAACTCTCACGAATAGCTTTTTTAATTCCAGTTGTTTCATGACCATTTTTTTTCCAGCATCTAAAAACTCTTTTTCCAAGTGGCATTGAAGATTTACAATCAACACTCCAATAGGGGCTTATTCCATTTGTTAAATATATTAAACCAAGACCCGTTTTAATTGTAGAACCTGGTGGATAAAGTCCATGAGTTACCTTATTTGTAAATGGTTTATCTAAGCTAGTTGATAAATGTTTCCATTGTTTATGGGAGATGCCCGATACAAAAGTATTTAAATCATATTCAGGAAAACTACTAGCGGATAATATAGCTCCATTTATATCCATCACAATAACTGAACCAGCCTTTTTATCAAATAGGGTAGATATATATTTTTGTAGCTCTATATCAATGTTTAAAGTTAATTTTCTATCTTCTTTTGCTTTTTCATATGACAGCTCTTTAATTACTTGATTGTTTGCATTAACTTTAACCTTTTTACTACCAGCTTCACCTTGTAGGTAGCTATTGTAGTATTTTTCCACTCCAACTTTGCCAGCATATCCAATTAATTTTAGTAAATTATTATCATCAATATCTTTAGCATTTGCTCTTGATACATATCCTATAAAATGTGCTGCCGTTTTACCATAGGGATAGTATCTTTTAGGTGCAGGTACGATTTTTATGTTTTTTCGAAGAGATAACTCTGTATAAATAGGCATCATTTTATCATAGGAAATAAAATCTACTATATCGATGAAATCATGGTTATAATAAGAATCATGCTTTTTATATGCTTTGATAAGTTTTTTTGGATCAAGTTCTGGAAGTAAGGATATTATTTTTTGAATCTCTTTATCAAAAATATCTTTATTTATTTTTTGAATTAAGTGTGGTTTTAATTGTATTTTAAATCCAAGTTTATTTATAGCAATTGGTCTACCCTTGGTATCTACTATCTCTCCACGAACAGGTGCAATTTTTTCTGTTTTAATTGTATTGTTAAGAGATAATTTTTCATAATATGTATTTGACTCTATAGCTAAAGAAAAAACCCTAACTATCAATGCTAACCACACCGATACAAACATAAATAAAATAAATTTTATCTTCATAAAAAATTCACAATTAAAAATTCTACTATTATGTAATAAATTATATAGTAACTAATCCCAACTAAAGGTAATAAAAACACAGTGGACATGAGTAAATTAAAAAAATAAAAACCAATATATGCCAATAAAATTATAGCTAATTTTATACATATGGAGCAGTTGAAATTTTGCTCTAATTTTGGCAGTACAAACTTATACACTAACCAAAAATATATAATTGTATTAAAAAGAAAATATCCTTTTTCACTTTCAAATATTAATAGGCAAAATGCAACTAGGAGGATAGCTATCGTATCATGATTTTTAAGTGATTTTATAAAAAGAAAAAATAAAACACCAAGCAATGGCGGTAAAAAGAGATATATACTACTTAAGCCTACATATACCACAAACAGTGTGACAAACAGTAGGTATTTTAAAGGTTTTTTATTAGGGATACTTCGTTGCATATCGGAAAGTGTTTACATTTAATACAATCGGCCCATATTTTATGTTCAGGGAGTGACTCTTTTGGAATTTCTGTAAAATCTAATCTTTCAAAAAAAGATTGTTTATAAGTAAGACTTAGTACTTTTTGTAATCCAAGTTCCTTACCTTCATCTAAAAGTTTTAAAACTAGATTTTTGCCTATATTTTTACCTCTATAATTTTCTTTTACTACAAGTGATCTAATCTCACCTAATGATTGTGAATGAATATGCAGTGCGCAAAAAGCGATTAGTTCGTTATCTTTAAAAGCTAGTGTATAAGATCTAATATTAGTAGCTAACTCATCATCATTTCTTTCTAATATAATTCCTAATTCAACCTCTGGAAATACTAATTTTTGCATATTTAAAATGTTATCTAATTTTGCTTTTTTATACTCAATCATCGGTAGAAAAATCCTCAAGTAAATCAAATAAAATCTTATTAACTTTTGCTAAACCTTTCTTTTTAGAGCTTGAAACCATTATTGCATGTGGAAATTCTTTTCTTAGTTTGTTTTGTTCTTTTTGATTTAATTTATCAATTTTTGTAAATAGTTGAAGAATATATTGTGATTCATTAGAGGTCTCAACTAAAAAATCACTTACAGATTTATCAATATCAAGATTTGGATGTCTACAATCTATAAGATGGATAAATATTTTTATATTTTCACGAGTTGCTATATAGTCAGTTAAATTTTTTTCCCAATCGCTTTTAATGCTTTTAGAAACTTTTGCATATCCAAAACCTGGTAAGTCAACAAACTTAGCAAACTTTTTTTGAGAGTTATCTCTATCCATAAAAGTTACATCAAAATAGTTGATTAATCTTGTTTTTCCTGGGGATGAGGATACTTTTGCTAACCCTTTATGGTTTGTAAGTGCATTTAAAAGTGAACTTTTGCCTACATTAGAGCGTGCCATAAATACTACTTCATCTTGAACTGATGACTCTGGTGCTCCTTTTATATTTGGAGCTGAAATTACAAATTTTGAATCTACTATTTCAATCATTTATCATCCTCTTTTAAATCAAATATCATTATAACTGGTTTATCGGTCTTGCTTTTTGCTTTAGCTTTACCCTCTATTGTTTTTATAATAACTTCATCTCCAATTATTTTATTTTTTTCACCAAGTTGAGTTATATGAACATTATCATAAAAATAATACTCTTTTGATAGTGGCTTGTATATAGCTTTTTGTGATACACCGCTATATTTTTCACCTTTTTGTGTTTCTATAATAAATGATACATTTCCCTCTGCTACAAATTTTATTGGTTTATTATCTTCATCTGTATATATAATAACCTTAGAGGCATTAAGCTCATCACCACCTTTAAGTATATTTACATCGCCTAAAAATGTAGATATTCCTTTGCTTTGATCTGACTCAAACGATTTTGCTTTAATTTGAAGTTCATTTGCATATAACAGCGTTGTTATTAATATTATAAATATTATTTTCATTATTTACTCTCTTGCATATTATAAATTGCATATACATTTTTTGATTTTATTGTATTATTTTTACTATCATATATAATTTCACTACCCTCAACGCGATTTAATCCCATATGCGATTCATAATCAACTTCACTTACTGCAGTATTGGTAGTTTTGTTATATTTTACCTTTTGGGAGGAAAAACTCAAACCATCTTCTCTTTTAAACTTTACATCACCATCTAAATAAACAATATCATTTTTATATAATCCGTTTTTAGCTTTCATATTTACCGTCTGCTCTTTGAAATTATCACTATAATCAATCCCCTCAACAACAAGTCTATCTTCATATTTAATCGCCTTATCACCTTTAATTAAAGAGGTTAGTCCTATTTTATCTAATTCATACAAAGTAAATGAATTTAAACTAAATTGAGCTACCTCAGTAAGCTTTGTTTTTTTTAATTTCATTGGTTCAAATAAAAAATAAATCATTGCCAAAGCAACAACTATTAAAGATAAAAAAACGTTTATATTCAAAGCCAAACACCCAAAAATTCATCTTTTTGATCATTTTGCTCAACTAATATTTCTATCATTTCACGAACAGCACCATCGCCACCATTACGAGATAAAACAAAATTTACTATCTCTTTAATATGATCAACTCCATCATTTGGAGTAAAACTCTTTCCAGCTAACTTAAGCATAGCATAATCATTTAAATCATCACCTATAGCAGCAACCTCATAGTTTTTTAAGCCAAGTGAGTTAATAAGTTCTTTTAAAACTTTTTCTTTATTTTTTATACCTTGAAAGCAGTGTTTTATTCCGAGTTCTTCAGCTCGTCTTTTTACCATTTTGGAATTTTTACCAGTTATTATAGCTACTTCATTACCCATCTTTATCCAAGTGGTTATTCCAAGTCCATCTTTTACATTAAAGGCTTTAAGTTCAATACCATCAGATGTATAGATTAAACTACCATCACTCAAGCAACCATCTACATCTAAAACAATAAGCTTTATCATAGTAGATCTTTTGTACTAGGTATTCCAATTTTCTCATTTTTTGTTGTAGCTCTACGAATAGCTACGCCAATAGATTTAAAAGCTGCCTCTATGATATGATGTTTGTTTTTACCACGCTTTTGAATTATATGTACACTAATATTTGCATTTAAAACCAATGCTCTAAAAAACTCTTCAACAAGCTCAGTATCAAACTCTCCAACCTTACCACTTAACTCTAAATCATAAACTAAAAAAGGTCTGTTGCTAATATCTATATCACACTCTACACATGCTTCATCCATCACTATAGCAGTATTTGAAAAACGTTCAATTGATTTTGCAGGATAGAGGGATTCACTAAGTAAAGAACCAACAACAATTCCAATATCTTCAACACTATGATGATCATCTATATGTGTATCTCCTACACATTTTATATCTAAGTCAATCAAAGAATGTTTTGAAAAACTCTCAAGCATATGATCTAAAAAACCAACACCAGTGTCGATATTGCTTTTCCCAGTTCCATAAAGATTTAATGAAACACTAATATCAGTTTCTTTTGTTTTTCTTGTTTTTGTAATCATTAATTATCCCTTACTATAAATGAATTTTGAAATTTACTATTAGCTTTATAATCACGTGCCTCTTGCTCACTTTTAAAGCCACTAAGCCACACTTTAAATGAGCGAGTTCCATCTCTATTAATATCTTTAATTATAGTCTTATAGCCATCAAGCCCATTATTTAACTCTTGTGTCTTAACAGCTCCATTAAAATTACTAAATGAACCAATTTGTATCGCAAAATTAGCCTCTTGTGCCTCTTGAGGAACAGATTTTAATTGTTTTCTAGGAGAGATAGTTTTTTTACCTCTAACTTGAAAACCTAATATTTCTATTGTAACAGGGGCTGTACCAACTTTTACCATATCTATTTTGTGTGCAGAAGCATTTGATAAATCAATTATTCTAGTTGCAATAAATGGACCCCTATCATTAATTCTTACAACTGTAGTTAAACCATTAACTTGATTTGTAACTTTTACAATAGTATTCATTGGTAATGTCTTATGAGCGGCCGTCATATCATGCATATTATAGGTCTCACCATTTGATGTTAATTTACCATGAAAATCTGGACCATACCAACTAGCATTTCCATTAAATTTATCACCAACATGAACAACTGATGGGTAGTATTTTATACCTCGAATTGTATATGGCTTCATAGTTGGATGAGAGTGTAGGCTTTCATCCATATTTTGTGAATGGGAATTTTTATCTGCTGAATATGTCTTAGGTGGTTTATATTTTTTATATACTTTTTCACCTCTTGTGCTACAACCACTAAAAGCAACAATAATAAAAATTAAAAATAATATAGATAATTTATTCATATATTTTCAACCTATCACCTGTTTTGATAAGTGAACTTGAGAGATGATTTTGTTTTTTTATATTGCTAATACTAACTCTATAAGCTATAGATATAGATCCTAAAGTATCACCTTCTTTAACTAAATAATAAGGCTCTTTATTAACTTTAAATCTAACATCTATTGGGACAATAATTTTTTGTTTTAATTTTAGTTTTGAACTTTTCATATTATTAAAATCCATAATTATCTTATAAGGCACCCCATATTTTTTACCAATATATGAAAGATTATCCCCTCTTTTTACTATGTGAACTTTATATATATTTTTAGTAGCATCTCTTGTATAATTTTGCTTAAATTCACTTAACTTGATATATGGAATATAAACTTCATAATTTTTTTCGTATGGCGGAATAAAATCATATTTAAGATGACTGTTTAATCTTTTTAATTTTTTTAAAGGTAAGTTTATTATTTTAGATACTCTTTTAAGTGATTCTCCACCTGATAATAAAATTGTGGACATAGAATAAGCACTAGCTCTATTTAATATATGCCCATACTCACTCTCTAATAAAAATTTATCATCATAACCTATGAGAGCCAAAGCTATAATTTTTCTAATATATCGTCTGCTCTCTTTTGGTATGTATCCCTCTTTAGGGTTTAATAAAACTGACAAATCGTCAGTTTGAGCTCTTTTTATCCCTTTGCTTAATCTTGCTCCACCACAATTATATGCTATTGCTGCTAAGTACCATTTTCCAAATCTTTTATGCAACTTAGAGAGATATTTTGCAGCAGCTTGTGTAGATTTAATAGGATCACGCCTTTCATCTACATACTCATCAATCTGTAAACCAAAACTTTTTGCAGTACGAGGCATAAATTGCCATAAACCAGATGCTTGTTTTTTGGAATATGCTTTATTAGAAAAGTTTGATTCTGTCATTGCTAGATATAAAAATTCTGGTGGAATGTTGTATTCAGCTAGTATTTTTTTAACAGAGGGGATGTAGATATAAGCATCATCCATAGCATTAAAAAAATGTTTACTTTTGTAGATTGCACTATTGTGTGATCTTAGTTCATTTAGAGTTTTATCATACAAAAATGATGCATCAATATCAAATGAATCAAGAAGTTTAATCTCTTTATTGTGATTAAAAGTATAATTTAGATTTGCGAATAATACAAACGGTATCAATATAAATAATAAAAATTTCAATTAGCATAACTTTGTTTTAAAATAAAAGTTAGATTTTATCCTAAATATGATTAAAAAAAAGTTTCCTTGCATTATTAGTTGTAATATTTTCAATTTTATGAAGTGGAATTTCTAATAATTCACTCATTTTTTTTGCTATAAAATTTGTATATAAAGGCTCATTTCTTTCCCCTCTATGTGGGCTAGGTGTTAAATATGGACCATCTGTTTCAATCAATAATTTATCTTTTGGTATCTTTGGCAAAATATTAATTAATTTTTTTGCATTTTTAAAAGTCACAACACCACCAATTCCAAAATAAAAACCATCATTAGCTAATGATAAAAGCTCTTCATCTGCATTGTAGCAATGCAGTACTCCACCAACTTCATTTGCATTTTGCTCTAGTAGTATTTTTTTAGCATCAAAGGAGGCATCTCTAATGTGAACAATTAGAGGCTTTTTATATCTTTTTGCTATCTCTATTTGAGCTATAAATATCTCTTTTTGTCTAAATTTTTCAAGCTCTTTTTCTTCATCACTACCCTCTAATCTATAATAATCTAAACCACACTCCCCTACAGCTACACATTTTTGATGATTTAAATAAGAACTATAAACTAAATTAGAAAATCCATCTAAATCATAGGGGTGGATACCTACAGCAAAATAAACATCATCATTTTTATTTGATATCTCAATCGCATAATCAAGTGTATTTGCATCAGCTCCTGGAATTATAAACTTTTTAACCCCATTTTCTCTAGCTCTATTTAAAACTTCATCTAAATCATCTTTATATCTCTCATTATCTAGGTGTATATGGGTATCTATTATCATTTATTAGCCTCTAATAACTCTTTTGCAAACTCTTTAGCTTCATTTGTAATGTTCTCACCAGATATTATTCTGGCAATCTCATCAATTCTATTTTGAAAATCTAGTTGTAAAACTTTTGATTCATCATCTTCTTTATATATTAAAAAGTGTTGATCACCCATAGATGTTAGTTGTGGTTGATGTGATATAACAAATATTTGAAAATACTTAGATAGTTTTTTAAGAACTTTTGCAACACTCATTGATTCTTCACCACTTAAATTTGCATCAATCTCATCAAGCATTAAAACACCATTGTTTGAGCTCATAAACTCTGCTTTTATGGCGAGTATCGCTAATCTTAACCTATTGAACTCTCCTGTGCTAACTTTTGCTATATCAACACCATTTAGATGTATGATTATCTCATCAAATCCAAATATAGATTTTTTAATATTTCTAATCTCTATTTTTGCATCTCTTAAATACAGCTCTTTTAAGTATTTATTTAGATCAAATTGAAAATTATCTATCTCTAAATGTCTAAAAGTTGATAACTCTTTAGCCAAAGTATCTTCTTCAAAAGCGAGTTTATCTACTCTTGATTGTAAATCGCCCTTTGTTATTTTAATATTTTCATACTTTTGTAACTCTAAGATTTTTTGCTCTTTGTACGCAATGGCTTCTTTTATACTTCCATATCTTCGCTTTAGTTCACCAAGCTCTTCTAGTCTATTTAACACCTCTTCTATATCAACTTCATCTAACGCGCTAAACTTTTCTTGTGCTCCATCTAAAGTTGCTCTTAGTTCATTCATAGCATCACTAAAAAACGAGCTATCAATCTCAAGTGAGTCCAAAACATTAAAAACATCGTTTTCACTATCAAATATAATATTAGCATTTTGAAGTGCTTCTAAAACTTTTTCTTTTTTAGAGAGCTGTTTTTTTATTTTTAAAAGTTTTTCATTTTCAAGCTCTTTAGGGTTTATACTCTCTATTTTTTGTATCTCAAATTTAGCAAATTCTTTTAATTCAACTATCTTTTTTTCTTCATCTTCAATACTCTTTAATTCAGCTTTTAAAGTTTTATGTTCCAAGTAGATTTTTTTATATTGTTTTTTGATATTTAAGATGTTTTTATTATTTTTCGATATTCTATTATCTAAAATATCAAGTAAATTTTCATTCTCAAAATCACTAAAATCTTTTAGACTTAGATGTCTTAAGTTAGCTGAAGCAAGTGACTGCATAACTTTCTTAGAGATACTTTGATTGTTTATAAAATATCTGGATTTTTCTTTTTTTATATGTTTAAATACATTTATATCATTATTTTCAAGTCCAAACTCATCCCCATCAAACTCCCACGATGTTGTAGATTCACAAAGACTTGCTTCACAACTTTGTGTACCAAAAGATGATAAAATAGAATTCATCAAAATTGATTTTCCACTACCACTAGGACCAGTAAATACTATAAGCCCACTTTGTAAATTAAGCTCAATCTCTTTAAAGCTAAGATAATCTTTTAAATAAAATCTCTCTATCATATATGTTTTATTTTCCCCAACTTAGTTTTTCTTTTAATATTTCAAAATAATCATGTTCTTCTTTATGAATTAATTTAACTTTTTTTGAAGCTAATTTAATATGTACACTCTCTCCTAATCCTAACTCTATGGTTTCTTGTCCATCTAAAATAACGAGTGCTTCTTCACTTGAAGTTTTCATCTCTATTGGATACTCTCCTGGCAAAATCACTGGTCTTTGTGTTAATGAGTGGGGAGAAATTGGTGTCAGTGAAAAAGCATTTGTTAAGGGGAAAATAACTGGCCCACCAGCAGATAGATTGTATGCAGTTGAGCCAGTTGGTGTTGATACTACAACCCCATCTCCATAATAGGTATTAAATGATTTAGAATCTACAAATGCCTCTATATGTATCATTTGAGGGACTGATGTCCTTGTGATTACAACATCGTTAAAGGCATACATAATTTTTTCTTTTTTATTCTGAGTAATTGTAACTTCTAAAATTGATCTCTCTTGAACACAAAATTTTTTGTTAATTAATTTTGGAAGAAAGCTATCAAAATCATCCATACTTAAATCTGTTAAAAAACCAAGATTACCAGCATAAACACCAAGTACTGCGATATCATGTTTAAATGATTTTCTAACTGTAGAGATAAGTGTTCCATCACCACCTACAGTAATTAAAAAATCACATTCTTCACATATATAATCTAAATCAAACCCTTTTGTAGATAACATTTTTGCGCTTTTTTTTTCTAAAAAAACTTCCATATTGTGTGCTAAAAGTATATTTTTAATCTTTTCATAACCAGTTTTTAATTCAGGGCTAGATGGTCTTAAAACAATACCAACTTTTTTAAATTTTATAGTTTCCAATTTTGCCCTTTGCTAAATATTTTAAGTTATACAGCTATTTCATACTATATTTTTATTATAGCTTAATCTCTTTAAAAAACTTATACAACTCTTTAGTTTCATCATACTTTTTAGCACTCTCTAAAACATACTTTAAAGTCAAAGGCAAATCTTTTAAATATCCATTTTTTCCATCACGAAGGTAGAGTCTTGCAAATATTCCAAGCACTTTAATATGTCTTTGAAGCCCCATAAAATCAAACCATCTTAAAAACTCTTCATCACTAACATCCAAACCTTTAGCATTACGAAAATAAAGTGCTAACTCTTGCATCTCTTTTGGTTCATATCTAACATATAAATCTTTTAAAAGTGATACCAAGTCATAAGTAACAGCCCCATTCATAGCATCTTGATAATCTATAACTCCAAGAGTATTATCTTTTGGACTCATAATATTTCTTGAGTGAAAATCACGATGAACAAAAAAGTTTTGAGGTTGCTTTAGTACCTCTTTTGAGATACTTTGTAATGTATCTTTTATCATATTTTTTTGTTTTTTATCAAGTTTAATATCTAAATATCTCTCTAAAAACCACTCTTGCATTAGATTCATCTCTTGTTTTAAAAACTTATCATCATAGATTGGAAGATTTGATATCTCCGCATTTTGCATTATCAATATCTCATCTATTGCTTTTTTATAGAGATCTTTAAAATTTGTTTCATCTAGTTTTGTAAGCAGGTCTATAGAGCCAAAATCTTCTAAAATCAAGTAACCTTTTTTTAAATCTTTAGAATAAATTTTAGGTGCATCTACGCCAACAGCTAAAAGTCTAGAGGTTATATCTATAAATGGTCTGAGCGAATCTAACTCTAAAGAGGAATCCATAAAAATTAAACTCTCACTCCCTTTTTTTAATCTAAAATATCTTCTAAAACTTGCATCTACTGAAGCTACTTCAATTTCATAATCTTTATATGGAGTGGTTTTTAAAAACTCTCTAATGCGCTGCATATATAGCTCCTAAAACTCCGTTTTGTTTTGCACCAGTTATATCTTTTAAATCAACTTTTTGTAGGTTTACTCTTTTGTAAGCTAACCAAGCAAATGCCATAGCTTCTAAAAAGTCGCCATTTATGCCCAGTTCATCACTTGTTTTTATATCAATGCCAAGAACTTCTTCTAATCTATACTTTATGAAACTATTGTGAGCACCTCCGCCACATAATACTAGTTGCTCTATTTTGTGAATTTGAACCTCTTTTTGGATAGATCTGAGTAAAAGCTCTACCAATGTTCGCTGAACATCTTGAGGATTATAAACTTTTAAAGATAGTTTTTTCTCTAACCACTCCATGTTAAATAATTCTCTTCCTGTACTTTTTGGAAAATCTTTTTTAAAAAATGACTCATCTAACATTTTACCAAGTAGCTCCTCATCTACACAACCACCACTAGCCCACATACCACCTGCATCATATTTTTGTTTTTTTATTTTATATATCCACCCATCAAGAAGGATATTTGCTGGAGCTATATCATAACCTATAGTTTTGTCATCTAAAATAGTTATATTTGCTATCCCACCAAGGTTTAATACTGCACTTTTTACTTTAGTATCACAAAACATAAGTTGATGAAAAGCAGGTGTTAAAGGTGCACCTTGACCACCAAGAGCAATATCTGCACTGCGAAAATCGCTTACAACATCAATATTAACATATTTAGACACAAGTGAAGCATCGCCTAGTTGCATAGAAAAAGGGTATTTAGAATTTGGTTCATGCCAAAGTGTTTGACCATGTAATCCAATAGCTTTTACTTTAGTTTTATCTACTTTAAAATGATCTAAAAAATTACTAATTGCTAATGAGTACTGCAACCCCAAGTGAGAGTTTAATTCTCCAAGCTGTTTTAAAGTTATAGTTGATGAGATGAGATTTAAAATATCATGTTTTAATTCTTTGTCAAAAATATACTCTTTTGAATATATCTCTTTACATCTTAGTTTAGATACCTCACAAAGAGAGATATCAATGCCATCTAAACTAGTACCACTCATAACACCAACATAGAGTTCAGCCATACTCTTATTTAACCCATAGGATACATAATTTCTTCTTGAATAGTCTGTATCTCTGACATAACATCATCGCTAAGTTCTACCTCCATAGCAGCAAAAGATTCATCTAACTGCTCAGATGTTCTTGCTCCAATGATGGTGGATGCTACAAAATCAAACTGTTTGGAATATGCTACAGCTAAAGTTACTGGTGAAATATTTAATCTTTTTGCAATCTCCATATATTTTGCAGTTGTAGCTAATGTTTTGTCATTTACAAATCTAAAACTTTGGGCTAAACCTCTATTGTCTCCACTTTTTAAATACTCTGAAAACCTAGCTGTTTGAGGGTATAACTTTGCATTATATTTTCCACTTAAAACCCCACCAGCTATTGGTGAATATGGCAGTAGTGAAATTTTTTCTTCTCTACATATATTTGCTAACTCATCTAAAAAACGTGGATTATTTAAAGAAAAATTATTTTGAATAGATTCAAATCTTGCAATGCCTAATCTCGAAGATGTTTCATTTGCTTTTGTTAAACCATAAGCACTGTCATTTGAAGTTCCTACATATCTAACTTTACCCTCTTTTACCAGCTCATCAAAAGCTTTTAAAGATTCTTCTATAGGTACTACACTATCAGGCCAATGCATCTGATATAGGTCAATATAATCAGTCCCAAGTCTTTTTAAACTTCCCTCTATTGCAGTTTTAATATGAAACTTATCTATAGCTGTCATACCATGACGAATAGGTGGAACAAACCAGCCACTAGCAGCTCCTGCAACTTTAGAAGCGATAATTAGTTTATCTCTTGGTTTGTCCTTTAACCATCTACCAATTATACTTTCACTCTCACCAGCATATTCTGCTTTAGGAGGTACGGGGTATAATTCAGCTGTATCAAAAAAATTAATACCAAAATCATAAGCTTTATCCATAATTTTAAATGATTCTTGCTCATCACTCCATGAGCCAAAACTCATAGTCCCTAAACAGATTGGAGTAACTCTAAGACCTGTTTTTCCTATATACTTGTATTGCATACTTTATCCTTACTCCCAGCTTTTCATCAACCCTTTGAGTTTATCAAATACTTCATTCATATGACTTTTAAAATTATCATCTACCGTAAAATTGCCAATCATCTCTTCAATACTGATTGTACTTAAAATTATATCACCATCTTTTTCATACAAAGATATACGACACGGAAGATAGATTGATAGTTCTGGATGGGCATTTAAAGCTTCGTGTGCAGCAACTGGATTACAAATCTCAAACACTGTAATATCTCTTTTAATTGGATAACCCTTTTCTTTGAGTATCTCTTTAAAATTATATTGTTTTAATACTCCAAAACCAATAGCTTTAGTTCTTTCATCCATCTCATCTCTAACTACATCTATACTACTACTTACTACAACTGAATAAATCATCTCTAAATCCTTTTTATTATAAATCTTTTTTTCTCTACTATAAAAACAACACTAAATGTAATCATATACCAAAGCTCATTAAAAGATATCAATCTAAACAATAGCATTTTGAACAAATAAAGCTAATATCAGAAGTAAAAATATTGCTCCAGCTTTATTGTATAACTTATTTGCTAGTATAAATAACAATGTAACTGAAACACCAAGCATTATAAGCATATCAAATTTTGTAGCTACCAAGTCAACAGTTAAAGGGTTGATAAGTGAAGCAGCTCCTAAAACCATAGAGAAATTAGCAACGTTTGAGCCAATTATATTTCCTATGCTCATCTCAGCATGACCTTTTTTAATAGCTACAAGTGATACAACAAGCTCTGGAAGTGATGTACCTAGAGAGATTAAAAATATCCCTATTATCCACTCACTTATACCAAAGATTCTTGCTATATTTGAGCCACTATCTATAACAAAGCTAGCACCACCTATTGTTAAAACAAAACCTATACTAAGAAGTATAATAGATTTTGTCCAATTGAACTTTTCTTTAGAAAGAGAATCATCAATCTCATTCTCCAAATCCTCTTTTGAATCAGTAAATAAAAAATATAGATATGATACCATCAGAAGAAGGAACAATGCACCATCTACTCTACTTATCTCTCCATCTTGTGTCATTATGAAAAATATAACAACAGGGATAATTACCCACGCACTATCTTTTGCAAATAAGTTTCTCTTTGGATTCATCTTTTTAGCTATTAAAAATACAATACCAAGCACTAGTGAGATGTTAAATATAACGCTACCAACAACATTTGCTACTGCCATATCACTTTTTCCAGCTGATGAAGCCATCATAGATGCTGCCATCTCTGGTAAAGAAGTTCCAAATGCTACCAATGTAGCGCCAATAACAAAATGGGAGATCTTAAAATGAAGAGCTATACGCTCAGATTCTTTGATTATAAAATCTGCACCATATATTAATGCTGACATAGCTGCTAAAAATATTATAAAATCCACTATTTTCCTTGTGTTCTAATTATTAAACTTTTTGGTAATTTAAATTTCTCAATCAACTCTTTTTCTTTTTCTCTCATTTGACCATCATCAATTTCGTGATCATAACCAAGAAGATGCAACAAACCATGAATAAAAAGTAAAGCCATCTCATCATCGTTAGTATGACCTAACTCACCAGCTTTTGTTTGTACATGCCAAGATGAAATAACTATGCTTCCTAATGGGGTGTTTGGCATATCTACATATGGAAAACTAAGCACATCTGTAGAGATATCTATACCTCTATGTTGTTTATTAATCTCACGCATCTCATCTTTGTTAACAATTAAAAGTTCGATCTCTTTGTTATTTAAAGGGATAGCTATAGAGTTTAAAAAAGATTCATTTACATCTAACGATGTAGTATTGTCAAGTTCAATCATAAGCGTAATTATATCTAATAAAGTATTTATTTATAGGTAATAATATTAATCGATAAAATGGTTTTGTACTACAGACTCTTGCAAAATTACAATTTATATCCACTTGTCAATATAAGAGATGTCAATATTAATATTTTAGTTAGGGCAATATATTTTTGTTGCAATGATTTATTAAATACTCAATAATGACTGTCAATATAACTTCCGATTATATTTCTTCTTTCGGAAACTTCAGTTGGTATATATTTTCCAAAAAGTTGTTTTTTTGCTTTTTCTTTCATATAGGGTATAGAAATTATTGTAATCCAAATTGCTAATATCCATATAAATAAATATGAAAATGTTTTATACCCTTGA
>Ga0256834_1001301_pt1 | contig 17205 bp, 13 predicted proteins | sample 4281140metaG_FD_190536 | JGI IMG/M metagenome (GOLD analysis project Ga0256834, IMG submission 190536) | Hydrothermal vent microbial communities from East Pacific Rise, Pacific Ocean - 4281-140 | ecosystem: Environmental > Aquatic > Marine > Hydrothermal vents | place: Pacific Ocean: East...
GTAATCCTTTGAGTCTAAGGTGTTTTAGTAATTGTGAATGATACTTCTTGAATTTTGTATCGGTTGGTGTTTTAATTTTCATGGTAACCTCTGTTGTTTTATTAAGAGATTACAACTTTACTTTTTATTTAATTAAATTGGAATGAGGTTACACTAAATTTATGACAAAGCCACTTTCGATAAACTCCGCGATAGCGGCTTCGTCCAACACGTAGTTATGAACAAGATGGCATGGCTTGGGCAAAAGACATGATTCAATTATTGTTGCAAATAAAGAAAACAGTTGATGATTCTACTGGCTCATTAAAAAAAGAAATCGTTGATGACTACATTGGTCAATACCGAGAGTTACTCAAAAAAGCCGAAACCCAATGTCCACCACCAGACCCTAAATCTAGATCTAAAGGGCAAAGAGGCAGGCTAAAACGCAGTAAATCTCGGAATTTACTCGAACGGCTTATTGATTATGAAGATGATGTTTTGCGTTTTATGTTAGATATTGATGTACCATTTACAAACAATCAAGGTGAAAATGACTTGCGTATGAAAAAGGTACAACAAAAGATATCTGGCTGTTTTAGGAGCTTTAAAGGCGCTGAAATATCTTGTCGAGTAAGAAGCTATATAAGCTCATGTAAAAAACAAGATGTATCTTCAAGCATCGCTTTGGAGTTATTGTTTAATAATCAAAGTCCTGAATTTAAATACGCTGAATAGTTACATGAAAATAATGATATTCAGAAATGCACAGCTATCAGATATTGAAAATGTATTAAAGTTACATTATCGTTATCAAATAGATTCGATTAATGAAGAAGATAAAGCCGATGGGTTTGTTACTACTCCTTTTACTAAGGAACAAATGGTGAGTTTAATTGAAGATGAAAATGGTTTGTTTATTGCTCTTGATGGTGAAGAGGTTGTGGCTTATGTGATGGCTGCATCGTGGCAGTTTTGGTCCATCTGGCCAATGTTTGCTTACATGATTGATGACTTACCCAATCAGCAATATCTTGGTCAAGCCTTAAGTGTTGATAACTCTTATCAATACGGTCCAGTTTGTATTGATAAAAAATGGCGAGGGAAGGGAGTGTTAGAGCAAATATTTGATTACGCACGTGAGCAAATGCATAAAAGATTTCCAATACTGGTGACTTTTATTAATAAAAATAATCCACGTTCACTGCGAGCACATACAAAGAAGTTGAATTTAGATATATTAAGCGAGTTTGAATTTAATAATAATAATTATTACGCACTAGCTTATGATGCTGCTGTGAAGTTAGAGAGCTAATGACTAGCTCTCTAGTTAAATATAAGCTTCAGCCTATACGATTTGTGGTTCTACTTTGAGTTTAATTTTAAACTTTTGATTAACCGAACGAATCGCTTCTTTACTCAAGCTTATGATTTCTTTACCCGTAGAATTGCCGTAATTAACAAGCACAAGTGCATGTTTGTCAGAAAATCCACATTCATGCATACGGTGTCCTTTAAAACCACATGTTTCAAGTAACCAAGCAGCACTTATTCTGAAATGGTTGTTCTCTAATGGAAAGGAGACTAAATCTTGGTACTTTCTTGCTAGTTTTTTATGATGCTTTTCATCAATAATCGGATTGTTGTAAAAGCTACCAACATTAGGTACTTCTTTGTAATCAGGTAATTTTCTTTGTCTAATTGTCGTCACTGCATCTGCAATATTGAGGTAACTCGGTTCTAAGATATTGTTGGCTTGTAATTCTTCTTTGATACCATCGTAAATAAGGTTGATCTTAGCGTGTGGAGTCAACTCGAAAGCAAGGCGCGTAATAATCCATGGGTTTTCAGACTCTTTAAAGACACTGGTTCGGTACATAAACCGACATTCTTCATTACTTAATCGTTGAAATTTGCCTGTTCTGTAGTTGAAAATCTCGACCCAAACAATGGTGTCCTTAATTTCAGAGCCATAGGCGCCAATATTTTGAACGGGAGCTGCACCGACTGTACCTGGAATTGCTGCCAAGTTCTCAATGCCTCCTAATCCTTTTTTTGCTGCCCACATGACGAAATCAGACCAAATTGAACCACCCCAAACAACGGTTAACCCATCAACAACTCGTGCATGAAAACGATCAGTTAAGTGTATAACTGGTTTTTCAATGTTTTTAGTTAGTACAAGATTACTTCCTGAACCAAGAATAAAAAAGCCTTGCTTTCCACAATAGGGAACTATTTTTTCCACATCATGTAAATTTTCGACTAAGATAAACTGATCACAGTGGCAATCGATTGCAAGTGTGTTGTGTTGTTTTAAGTTAAAATTTTCTGTTACTTTCATGTATTATTTTCTTCTTTATGACCAATTAATTTGTTGTTAATGTCTTTTATCAATTGTGAACCTTGATAAATAAATCCTGTATAAACTTGTACTAAATTAGCACCAGCTTGTATTTTACTCAATGCATCCTCATCTGTCAAAATTCCGCCCACACCAATAATGGGAAAATCAGGACCAACTTCCTTTCGAACTGTCTTAATTATTTCATTAGACCTTGATAATAAAGGCTTTCCACTGAGTCCGCCCGTTTCATTTTGGTGCTTTTCTTTTTTTAAATTATTTTTTTCGATAGTCGTGTTTGTGCAAATAATGCCATCAATTCCACTATTTTTAATGTTTATTGCCATTTCTTTAGTTGTTTCACTGTCTTGATCTGGTGCAATTTTAACGACAATAGGTGTATATTTGTTTGTCTTTTTTTGCAATTCAATTTGAACTTTTTTTAACGACTTGAGTAATTGTATTAGATTTTTACTCTTTTGTAATTGACGCAAATCAACTGTATTAGGAGAAGAGATATTGACTGTAACGTAATCTGCTAAATGTGCAACTTTTTTAAAACAGTAAATATAGTCATCAACAGCCAGGTCATTTGGAGTGATTTTATTTTTGCCAATATTTATACCTAAGATACAATTAGGTTTGTTTTTCTCAATTTGTGCAACGAGATAATCGACTCCGTTGTTATTAAAACCCATGCGATTAATGATGGCTTGGTTTTCCTTTAAACGAAATAATCGAGGTTTAGGGTTTCCAACTTGAGGTTTTGGGGTAATAGTTCCGACCTCAATAAAGCCAAACCCCAAGCTAGATAAGCCATTGACGGCATCGGCATTTTTGTCAAAACCTGCAGCTAAACCAACTGGGTTTGGAAAATTAATACCTAATAATTTGACTGGGTTACTTATTTGTTTTGATGAAACAATAAATACTGCAGGGCTTGCGAGTATTTTGATACTCAAATCATGAGCCACCTCAGCGGGGAGTTTTTGCAGAAGTTTTCTACCAATTAATTCTAACATTATAGTGTTGCTTATGAGTTTTTAAAATTTACAGGATTATAACAGAATTATTTTAGCCTTTGAGATTTGCTTTATAGTTAATGCATGAATTATGGTAGAATTCATGTTTTATTAATAATGAGTTATGTATGAAGTTTGATTTTAATCTCATAGTCATTGGTGCCGGTTCTGGAGGAGTGCGTTCAGCACGAATTGCAGCAAGCTATGGAAAAAAAGTGGCTATTTTTGAAGCTGGTGAAGTTGGTGGAACTTGTGTTATTCGGGGTTGTGTCCCTAAAAAACTTTTGGTTTATGCATCTTCTTTTGTCAAAACTTTTAAAGCAGCCTCAGCTTTTGGATGGGATATTGGTCAACCACAATTTAATTGGCAAAAATTAATAGCCAATAAAGACGAGGAAATTAACCGTTTAAATAAAATATACCACAGTTTATTAGATAATTCTGGGGTGGAATTGATTCCCTATCACGCACGTTTTGTGGATAAAAATACAGTAACGGCAAATGGTAAGGAATACACTGCTGAAAAAATATTAATAGCAACAGGCAGTACACCTTTTTACCCAGATATAAAAGGCATAGAATATGCAGTAAGCTCTAACGAAGCGCTCTCATTGGAACAGTTGCCAAAAGAAATGACAATAATGGGAGCTGGGTATATAGCTGTAGAATTTGCCTCTATTTTCAATTCTTTAGGTGTAAAAGTTAATTTAGTTTATCGTGGTGATAAACTGTTGCGTGGTTTTGATCAGGACGTAAGAAATTTTGCCCAAGAATCTTTTATTAAAAACGGTATGAATGTTATCTTAAACTCTAATATTATTGAAATTAAAAAAGATGACAATCAATTTGAAGTGTTGATGGATTCAGATATGTGTTTGAAAAAACAAGATGTTATTCTTTGTGCAACTGGGCGTATAGCCAATACACATAATCTTGGTATAGAAAATTTGCAAGTTAATAGGAAGTATAATGGTCAAATCCAAGTGGATAGCGAGCAAAACTGTGGTCCTGATTCAGTTTTTGCTGTTGGTGATGTGTGTAATAACGATAACCTGACTCCAGTAGCAATAAAAGAAGGAAATTTATTAATGGATAGGTGGTATGGTAATGGTAATACTTATATTGAGTATGACTATCTGCCAAGCACTGTATTTTCACAGCCTGAAATTGGTTCATGTGGATTTACCGAAGAATTAGCACAAGAGCATTTTGGTGAAGTAGTGACTTATAAGAGTACTTTTAGGGCAATGAAATATGCCATGACCGATATTCAAGATCAAACCTTTATGAAGTTAATTGTTGCTAAAGACAGCGATTTAGTTGTTGGTTGTCATATTGTGGGTGCTGACGCTGGCGAAATGATACAAGGATTTGCAGTGGCTATTAAGCAAGGAATAACGAAAGAAAAATTAAACCAATGCATTGGAATTCACCCGACTTCTGCTGAAGAATTGGTAACCATGAAATAAAAAGGGCTCTATAAATGAAAAAAATACTATTAATGGCTCTCCTCGTTTCTTTACAGCTTCAAGCTGTTGAGGGTATGTGGCAACCTTATCAGTTACTTAGCTTGGCTGATGATGTTAAAGCAAAGGGGCTGGAAATCCCTGTCGAAAACATTTCTGACCTAAATAAGCATCCAATGACAGCAATGGTCTCATTGGGATTTTGTTCGGCTTCATTTGTTTCAAATTTAGGCTTGATTATCACCAACCACCATTGTGCCTATGGTGCAGTTCAGTATAATTCTACTCAAGAGAACAATTTGATTGATAATGGTTTTTATGCAAAAGAATTGTCAGATGAATTGCCTGGAGGACCTGGATTATATGTTTATGTCACTCAAGACATTAAGGACATTAGTCAAAAAATGATTGATTCATTAGACGGCTTACACGGTCAAGCACGTTTTGATGAAATGGATAAACAAGAAAAAATGCTTATTAGTTCTTGTGAGACAAAAGAAGTGTATCGCTGTAGTGTCAGAGCTTTTCACGGTGGGTTGAAGTTCTATCTTATCAAACAGTTACAGATTAAAGATGTTCGTCTGGTTTATGCCCCCAATGACTCTATTGGTAAATACGGTGGAGATATTGATAATTGGATATGGCCACGCCACACGGGTGACTTTTCTTTTTTAAGGGCCTATGTTTCTCCAAAGGGAGAATCAGTTGAATTTTCTAAAGACAACATACCTTATCATTCAACTTCATTTTTGCAGGTTAACCCTCAAGGTTTGGAAGAGGGTGATTTTGCAATGGTTTTGGGTTATCCAGGCCGAACATCACGTCATAAATTGGCTCAAGAAGTTGAGTCTTCGGTATTGTGGCGTTACCCAAAGGTCATTAAAAGTTATTCAAAATATATCGAATTGATAGAGAAAGAATCGACCATTCGTCCTGAAGTAAGTGTTAAATACGCCAGTAGAATGGCTGGAATTAATAATTATATGAAAAATTCTGAAGGAATGCTGGATGGTTTCAAAAATCCAGTGCCTCTACAGAAAAAAATGGAAGCCGAATTGAAATTTAAGCAGTGGTTGAAAAAAAATGATAAGAAAAAGGCTTCTCAAGCTTTGCTGCAATTAACTGAGTTACTAGAAAGCAAAAAATCACACAGAGAAAGAGACTATTATATTGGTCAATTTCGTCGAGGAACTCTTGTTTTAACTGCACACCGCTTATACCGTTTAGCAGTAGAAAAAAATAAAGAAGATAGGGAAAGAAATAGCCGCTATCAGAAACGTAACTGGCAAAGAATTGCCAACAAGGTAGCGCGTATTGACCGCAGTTTTGATGCTAAAATGGACAGAATATTATCTGAATATATTCTTAATGAGTATGCTCAATTGAAAAAAGAAGAACGCTCTGCTGAATTTGATAAAATATTCGGTATCAAAGGTAATGAAAAGGATGCTAAAAGAATAAGCAAAAAACTTGACCGACTTTATGCTCATACAGACTTGACGAATAAAGAAAAAAGGATGCAGTGGTTGGATAAGGATGCCAATGATTTTGAAAAATCTAAAGACAGTTTTATTCAATTAGCCATTGAGATGTTTCCTATGAACATGAAACAAGAAAAACAAGATGAAAGTTACTCGGCGGCACTTCAAGAGGCTCGCATGAACTATATGCAAGCGTATCTGGCTTATGCAAAAGAACAGGGCTTACCTATCTATGCTGATGCTAACAGTACTCTTCGTGTCACTTATGGAAATGTCATGGGCTATAGCCCAGAAGATGCCATTTTAAAACTGCCTTTTACCACTTTAAATGGCATACTGCAAAAAGATACTGGTGTTGAACCTTTTGATGCGCCTAAAAAACAATTGGATGCAATAAAATCTCACAACTACGGTGATTATTTTAATGAAAGCATAAATTCTGTGCCGGTTAATTTCTTAACAGATTTAGATATAACCGGAGGAAATTCAGGTTCTCCAACACTTGATAGTAAAGCGCGATTGGTTGGTTTAGCATTTGATGGCAACTATGAAAGTATTAATGCTGATTGGATTTTTAATAAGGAGTTAACGCGTACCATTCATGTCGATATTCGTTATGTTTTATGGATAATGGATGTTATTGATAACACACAAAGGCTACTAATAGAGATGGGAGTAAGAAAATGAAGAAGGTAATTTTAATTTTACTACTAGTTTGTTTGAATGTTTCATCAGCAACCTGGCAAGAAGAACTGGAATCTTGGAAAAAAGATAGGGTCGAACGTCTCAAAAAGCCACATGGTTGGCTGAGTTTAATAGGTATGGAATGGTTGCATGAAGGGAATAATAGTATTGGTTCGAATGAAACTAATGACATTGTTTTGCCTCATGGCCCGACTCAAGTGGGTGTTTTTACGCTAAAAGACACAACAATTACATTTACACCTGAAAAGGATGTACAAATTCAAGCTAATAATTCAGCAGTGACCAAAACAATAAATGTGGCTATGGATTCATCAGGTAAGCCCACTGTGTTTACAATTGATACATTTAAATTTCACGTGATAGAACGAGGCAAACCCGCATTGCGAATTAAAGATTCACAAGCACAGACACGTAAAGATTTTACTCAAATTGATTATTATCCAACAACTGATAAATTTAGAATAGAAGGTGAGTTTGTTGCTTATAACCCTCCTAAAGAAATTGAAATCATTAATGTCTTAGGCTTGCTAAATAAAGAGCAGTCTATTGGTTTTGTGAAGTTTTCAGTTGATGATAAGCAATACCAACTGGATGCCTTAGATGCAGGTGATGAAATGTTCATTGTTTTTGCTGATAGAACCAGTGGGCGTACAACCTATGGGCCTGGTCGTTTTTTGGATGTGCCAAAGCCAACAAATAACAGCAATCAAGTGATAATTGATTTCAATAAAGCTTATAATCCACCTTGTGCTTTTAATGAATATTCAACATGTCCATTGCCTCCTCACCAGAATCGAATTCGAGCCTTTATTGAAGCAGGTGAAAAAATATATAACTACTAAATCCATGACTTATGGCCTATGTTAATTTAGCAAACACTAATATAGAATCCCTATAAAAATATTACAGGTAAAATTATGAAAAAAACTGCATTACTCATTGCAATAGCTCTAACACTTGGTGGCTGTGCAACAGATTCTTATAAAAAAGAAGCAATGGCTTCCAAAACTCAAGCTAAACAGCTCACCTCAGGTGTTGATTTGCAGTATGTTGATGAGACAGTTCGTCCACAAGATGATTTTTATCGCTATGTTAATGGAAAATGGTTGAAAAGTTATGTCATGCCAGCGGATAAATCTCGTTATGGCTCCTTTAATGCATTACGAGATAAAAGTGAGAAAGACGTAAAAAGTATTATAGATAAATTAGCGAATCAGACTTATGTTAAAGACACCGATGAACAGAAAATTAGTGACTTATACAAAAGTTACATGGATGAGGAGCAAATTGAAACAGCAGGAATGGCAGTTATTGATTCTGACTTGTCTAAAATTGAAGCAATAAAGGATTATGATAGTTTGCTGGCTTATATGTCATATGCAGATAAATACACCGACTCACCATTTGGGCTTTATGTTTATATTGATTTGAAGGATTCTAATAGTTATATCACTTATGTTGGACAGGCAGGACTTGGATTGCCCGATAGAGATTACTATTTAAATGAAGATGAAAAATTCAAAAATATTCGTTCGAAATATTTAATTTTAATTGAAAATCAATTTAATAACGCACATTTTCCAGAAGCAAAAAGGGCAGCTCAAACTGTTATGGATATTGAGACAGAAATTGCTAAAGGACATTGGACAAATGTTGAGACAAGAGACAATGAAAAATCTTATAATTTAAAGTCCTTTGAAGAGTTTAAAGCATTAATGCCAGATCTTAATATTGATGCATGGTTTGTAGGAACAGATTTGCCCAAAATTGATAAAATTGTTGTTAGTCAGCCAGATTACATGCAGAAGCTTAATAAGTTAATAAAGAATACTTCGATTGATGATTGGAAAACTTACTACCAATGGAAATTGATTGATCGAGTTGCGGGTTACTTACCTAAAAAATTCGATGAGGAAAATTTTAAATTTTATGGTACCGTTTTACGCGGAACAACAGAACAAAAACCTCGTTGGAAGCGTGCAATTTCTACGGTCAATGGTTCGGTTGGTGAGCTGGTTGGAAAAGTATATGTTAAATCCTACTTCCCTCCTAATGCAAAAAAACGCATGGATGACATGATAGAAAACTTAAGAAGTGCCTACGGAGATAGTATTAAAGACTTAGACTGGATGAGTGCTGAAACAAAGCTTAAAGCTTTAGATAAATTGAGTAAATTCAGTCCTAAAATTGGTTACCCAAACAAATGGAAAGACTATAGTAGCTTACATATTAATATCGGGTCTCTGTTTGAGAATATGCGTTCAGTTACCAACTGGCGTTTACAACGTAACCGTACACGTTTAGGCAAGCCTATCGATCGAACAGAGTGGGGGATGAATCCTCAAACGGTTAATGCTTATTATAGCCCAGCAAAAAATGAAATCGTTTTCCCTGCAGGTATATTGCAAGCCCCATTTTTTAACCTTAGAGCAGATGATGCAGTAAATTATGGTGGAATTGGTGCAGTTATTGGGCATGAAATGGGGCATGGTTTTGATGACCAAGGTTCTAAATTTGATGGTGAAGGCAACTTAAATAGTTGGTGGACTGATGAAGATCGCGCTAAATTTAATAAAAAAACAGCCATGTTAATTGAGCAATACAATGCTTATGAAGTTTTGGATGGTAAGGCTCATGTCAATGGTGAATTAACTTTAGGTGAAAACATTGGTGATTTGAGTGGTTTGACGATTGCTTATAAAGCCTTTAAGAAAGCTCACCCAGATAACTCTAAAATAGATGGACTAACAGCTGATGAACGTTTCTTCTATGGTTGGGCACAAATATGGCGTGGAAAAATGCGTGATGAAGCACTGTTGTCACAGGTGGCTACTAACCCTCATTCACCAGGTCAATTTAGAGGCAACGGGCCATTAAGAAATTTCCCACCATTTTTAAAACTATTTAATGTTAAAGAAGGGGATAAGATGTTTTTACCTGAAGAAAAACGAGTAAAAATTTGGTAATTCATTACTGGATATTATTTAAAAAAGTCAGTTTTTACACTGACTTTTTTTATGGGTGAAAAAAGCTCATTGGATACGCTTGCGTATGGAAAAATCTTGAATACGCCTGCGTATGTTTGTTTAAAAACAATAACTTACGTAAATTTTATTTACAATGAATATTAATTTTAAAATAAGGCTAAGAATTAATTTTTCTTATTGATTAAGCTGACTTGACATCAAGTAATATACTGCTTAATATCGCGATTTTTAAGTTAAAGTAAATTTCGCTATGTCACAACAAAATAGTTTCAGTAAAGAAGAATTAATTCAGTGTTCTAAAGGAGAATTATTTGGAATGGATAATGCCAAATTACCAGCCGATAATATGCTCATGGTTGACCGAGTCATTCAGATAAATAATGATGGTGGCGAATTTGGAAAGGGAGAGGTTATTGCCGAGCTAGATATTAATCCAGATTTATGGTTTTTTCAGTGTCACTTTAAAGGTGATCCTGTTATGCCAGGTTGTTTAGGACTGGATGCAATGTGGCAACTAGTCGGTTTTCATATGATATGGGCAGGTTTTAAAGGGAAAGGTAGAGCACTTGGAGTAGGAGATGTTAAATTTCGAGGACAAGTTTTACCAACAGCAAAAAAAGTCACCTACCATGTGACCATAAAGCGCATGATAGATTCTCGACTAAAATATGCTATTGCTAATGCCACGATGAGTGTTGATGGAAAACAAATTTACTCAGCAGCAAAACTACGTGTTGGCTTATTTACTTCTATAGAGGATTTTTAAATGAAAAGAGTCGTCATAACGGGTTACGGAATTGTTTCATGCTTAGGTAATAATAAACAAGAAGTTCTAAAGTCATTACAAGAAGGTCAGTCTGGTATCAGTTATCAGGAGGAATACAAAGAACAAGGCTTACGTAGCCATGTTGCAGGAAGCATTGAAATAAATCTAAAGGAGCACATCGGGCGTAAGGATTTAAGATTTATGAGTGCAAGTTCAGCCTATGCTTATATTGCCATGAAAGAAGCAATACAACATTCAGGGTTAAGTGAAGAACAAGTATCCAATGTGCGAACTGGTCTGATAATTGGAGCAGGTGGTTCATCCTCTGAGTCAATAGTGGAAAGTGTTGACAAACTACGAGCACGTGGCATTCGTCGTGTTGGACCTTATGTGGTAACCAAATCCATGAGTAGTGGTATATCTGCTTGTTTAGCAACTCCTTATAAAATCAAAGGCTTAAATTATTCTTTGAGTTCGGCTTGTGCAACCAGTACCCATTGTATCGGACTGGCAATGGAACAAATTCAATTTGGAAAACAAGATGTCATTTTTGCAGGTGGCGGTGAAGAAGAGCACTGGTCACTAAGCATGATGTTTGATGCAATGGGAGCGTTGTCAACTTCATATAATGGCACACCAGAGACTGCTTCTCGTCCTTATGACCAAACACGTGATGGATTTGTTATAGCAGGTGGTGCAGGTGTCATGGTGATAGAGTCACTTGAACATGCACAAGAGCGAGGCGCGAATATTATTTGTGAAATTGTTGGTTATGGAGCAACATCTGATGGGTATAACATGGTTGCACCATCGGGTGAAGGAGCCGTGCGTTGTATGAATATGGCATTAAGCACAGTCGATGATAAAATTGATTACCTCAATGCACACGGTACAAGTACACCAGTAGGTGATTTAACGGAACTTAATGGAATTAAAGAAGTTTTTGATAAAGAAATGCCTAAAATTACTTCAACAAAGTCACTCTCAGGTCATTCATTGGGAGCGGCAGGAGTTCATGAAGCGATTTATAGCACATTAATGATGGAAAATAACTTTATTGCGGCATCAGCTAATTTAACTCAGATTGATGAAAATATCGATCAAGATACGCCAATTATTTCTGAAAAAATAGAAAATATCGAACTGAAAACAGTGATGTCTAATAGTTTTGGTTTTGGTGGAACAAATGCTACTTTGATTTTTCAAAAATTTGATTAATAAAAGCATTCAAAAGGTTAAGTGATAAAAGAGGTGATGAATGGTAATATAATGACAGTTCATCACCTTTTTTGTTTTAGAGACTCCTTACTTAATAAATCCACACTCCATTTGTTACTTGACAATCAATGGAGTCTAAAATCATATGTATAATCAAACCTATACCAATGAAGCGAAGCTTTGGTATGAAACAGGCTATTGCATATAACCCGATAGGAAATAGTGTATGTAATGGGTGAAAGCCAATACTGCAACGCATGGAATCGTATATCGGTGTGGCTAGTAAGTGGTCAATATCAACCAACATAGTAAGCATCATTAATGTATACGCTTTTTTCCAATCCTTCTTAAAGAAAAAAATACTTACGATTAATGGAATTAGAAAATGTAAGAAAATATGAAGCATTTTATGTAGCATCTCTTAAGTTATTATTTAGTGTTTGGTAAGCTTTTGGCGTTATGCCGTATTTTTTCTTAAAACAACTGCCAAAATAGGAAACAGAACTAAAACCACATTCATCACTAACTATTCCAACTTGATAGCCATCTTTGAGTTTCATTGCGGCTTTTTCAAGGCGATAGTCTCTTAACATCTCCATAGGATTTTGATCGATTAAAGCTTTAAGTTTACGTTGTAACTGTCTTTCACTAATGGCCATTTTAGAAGCTAAATCTGCCTTTTGAAAATACTCATTGCCATAATGTTTGCCAATTATATCTTTAAATTTATCAATGAATTTTTCATCTTGTTTTGATAAATTAAGTGAATCAAGTGCAGAGTTGCAACGGATTGCTTGGTTGGTTTGCTTTTGTAAATTTTTCCTGATTATCAATATGTTATCAATTTGTGCATTAAGTTCATCAGCATTAAATGGTTTTGTCATGTAGGTGTCAATATTTTCTCGCCAGCCTTTAATGCGACTTTTCGTTGTATTTAAAGCAGTTAGTAAAACGATAGGAATATGTGATGTGCGACCATCGTGGCGTAAAATGCGAGTAACTTGGTAACCATCCATTGCTGGCATCATGACATCGCAAATAATAATGTCAGGCAGTTTTTTTAGTGCAATTGCAATGCCTTTTCGCCCTCTATCAGAAAATAAACAATTAAAACGATGACCCAATACACTGGCAATATGCAATTGCATATCTAGATTATCTTCAATAACTAGAACGGTTACTCGGTTTTTATTGGGATTAACTTTTGGTATTTGTTTTACCATAATAAGTTCATTTTCTGTGTTTTTTACCAGTTGATCGACTAATACTTCTGACATTTCTTCCTGAGGTTTAATATCGGTTATTGGGAAAGTAACAGTAAAGGTAGACCCTTTACCCCAAGTGCTTTCAACTTTGACAAAACCATCATTGGCTTCAGTTATTTCCTTGACTACAGATAAACCTATCCCTGTCCCTGCGATGTTTTTATGTGTATCTAGTCGTGTAAAACGTTTAAATATTTTAGATAAATCTTTTTCTTCTATTCCTGCTCCAGAATCTTTGATGCTAATTGCGACTTGTTTATTGACAAGATTAGATGAAATAAAAATTTCACCCCCATCATTGGTATATTTTATGGCATTGGACAGTAAGTTCCCTACTACAATTTCTAAGCATTCTGTTGTAGCATAAACATTAACGTCAGATGTGTTACTTAACACTAAGTTAATATTTTTTCTCTTAGCAAGAGGGCTAAATACCTCAAAAAGCATTAGCAAAATAGTCTGTACTGACTGAGATTCACGTATGACTTCTTTATCACTTTTTGCTTGAGAAAGTTTTAATATTTGGGCTACCATCAGCATTAGCCGTTTTGCATTACGTTCAATCATAGTTAATTTATCTGAATGTTGAATTAATTCTTTTTGTTTGCTGAGCTGTTCAACGGGTCCTAATATTAATGCCAATGGCGTCTGAAACTCATGTGTAATATTGGCAAAAACCTCATTCTTGTGCTCCAAAAGTGATTCAACCATTTTCTTTTGACGTTTGACCTCTTGAGTACGTTCATCAACAGTTTGCTCTAAAATAAATGCACGTTTTCTACTGGCAATAGTTTTGTAGCGAATAAATGACCAAATAGAAAAAAGGATTAAGAAAATATATACCGCATAAGCCCAGGGAGAAAACCAAGGAGCAGGGTGGACAATGATTTTCAATTCTTTAGGTGTTTTTGACCATACTCCATCCTTATTTGAACCCTTAACTTGAAAAATATACTCTTCAGGGCTTAAGTTAGTGTACGTTGCTATCCGATTTTCTGCATCGGTATAAACCCAGTCATCTTGAAAACCTTTTAAACGGTATGCATATCGATTACGCATAGAGTCAGTGTAATCTAGTGCTGCAAATTCAAATCCGATTATGTAATCTTTGTAACTTAATTCTATCTCTTTCATGTGGTTTATAGGCTTGTCTAATTTAACTTGATTATTTTTATTAAAATCAAAAGTCTTATTAAAGTAAATAAATTCAGTTAATTCAATATTTGGTTTACTCTTGTTTACCTTAATATCAGATGGTTTGAATTGAAGTGCCCCTAGTTTCCCACCTAAATAGAGAGTGCCTCTGTTATTATCGTACCAATACGAATTATTTATGAAACCTCCATTCATCACTCCATCCTTTTCTGTATAAAATAATCTCTTATTTGTTTTCGTATTATATTTAATTAGTCCTTTATTTGTTGCCAGCCACAGTATGTCGTTTTCAGTACTAATAATACTATTGATCTCAATGTTAAGTTGTGTTTCAGATAAAAAGTGATTAATTTTTTCAATATTTCCATTGTAATCTAATTTAAATAATTTTTGGTCATTTGTACCAAACCATAAATTGTTTTGTTGGTCTATTGCTAATGCAGTTACAAATTGGATTTGATTATTATTTGAGTTTAAATTAAGTAACTCAAATACATCATTTTTTAATTGAGCAATTCCTTTATTAGTAGCAAAATAATAATTACCAAAGGTGTCGATTACAAAATGATAAATACTTAGATCGCTATTATTATTTTGTAGGTTTATATGAGATAACTGTTCATTCTTAATGTTATAGCTAAATAAGCCTCTTTTGAAGCTACCTAAAAGCAACATGTTATCCTTATACTCAGTTGCAAAATAAAAGCTAATATTCATAAAACCCTTACCTTTCTGGCTTATTAAATTAGTCTTTGGGTTGAATTTATCTAAACCACCTTCTGCATTTGTAATCCAAATATTTGAGTTTTTATCTTGATAAAGAGAAATGATTTCATTGGATGTTAATGAATTTTCAAGATTGTTTTTTTTGTATATTAAACACGTATTATTTGCAATCTTAATCAAGCCAGTTTGTGTTGCTAACCAAAGGGCTTTAGATTTTGAAATTAAGATATCATTAATTGCTTCATATTTACCACAAGAATTATTGCTTGCAGTTATCGGAAGCTGCTGAAAATTAAAACTATTCAAATTTATATAATTAACACCAGAATAAAATGTACCTAACCATAAGACATTTGAGTGGTCTATAAATAGTGAGAATATTGAATTATCAGTAAATCCAGAATTTATATTTGGTTTATGTGGATAATGATGAATTTCTTTGGTTTTGTAGTTGTATCTGAACAATCCATCGTAAAGAGAGCCTATCCATAGGAATTTTTCACTCGAAGTGAGTGAGTAGACACTACTTTTAATTAATTCCGTATTTTTGAAACAATTACATTCTTTTTGGTATAAATATAAGCCATCATCTCTTCCAAGCCAAATTGCGTCATTCAGATCTTTGTGGAGTTGATAATTAGTACCCGTTTTCTTTGATTGGACTTTTAATATTTCAACACTGTTGGATAAAATGTTGATTTTTAGAATATTCCTTTCTGTGACTGCAATGATTGAATTCTTATCATAATTTATAAACTTGTATGGTTTATTATTTTTGAGTTTTAAAATAATGATAATTTTATTATTGTGAATTTTGTAAATCCCTTCGTTTGAACCTACCCATAAGTCATTGTTAAGAGTGTGTATGGCAGTAATCTCATGATTGTCGTTAAACAAATTAAGCTTTGTTAGAATGCCTTTTTGATATTTATACATGCCATTGGTTTTAGAAGCTATGAAAACAGAACCATTAGCATCAATTGACAAATCCCAAATATCTCCTAATGATTTATTATTTGCACTATAAATGTTTTTAATATTATAACCATCAAAATTAGCAAGGCCTGATGCAGTAGCTATCCATATTCGTTGATCTTTATCTTGGATGATTTCTCTAATGACTGTACTTGGTAAGTCATCTTCAATGGTTAATTTGGAAACGCCGATAGGTGATGAAGCGTTGCTGGAAGCATAAGCCAGTGATAAAATTGACAAAAAAATTATTTTAATAAATATTAGGGATTTGCACTTTTGTAAAGAATGAAAATTCAGGATCAATGTTGAATAACCAATTTAGAGAATAGGACATATTAGTTTAAAACGTAAAAAACCTCAAAAAATATAGTTCTTTGAGGTTTAATAATATATTTTTTTAGAAGTTTACATTTAATTATAAATTTGGATCATTATATTGCACTGATCTATCTAAAGAGCAGTGGCGAGGATTGGTTGTAGAATTAGCAAAGATGCAGTTGTTCATAGAAATAGTATGAAATTTACCTTTGGGAGCACCTTGGTGTGATACATTGCAAGAACCTGTAGGGGTTTGAATTGTTGATTCATAAGATGGACAAGATTTATCACCAAGAAGGTGTGCGTATATTTCTCCATTATGGTAACAAGTTGTTTCATAAAAGCCTCTTGCATTAGTAGTTTGAACTAATGTAATAGTTATTAAAAAAATTAGTGTTCTCATGTTTTTTTCCTCATAATAAGTAAGTTGAATAAATATTTTATTGTGTTATGAAGTGTAAAATCAAGTAGGTGTCCTGAATTTAATATTTGTTGTCTTTTTATTGTTAGTTGTTAATGTATATTTGATAAATTAAGTCTTAATTTTAATCACTCTAAAATGTATTTGCACTTTAATATAGGAACAAATCAATCAAGTGTTATTCCGCAGGATAGGGCTTAACGCATACATTAGCTTTGATGAAATTGAAAAGAGCATGAATAATTGTTCATCAAGTTTTATCTTTTTGCTACACGCACTAAGGCTTATTGAGAAAATCTCTATTTGTCAGTATTTGATTCAGAGATTTATTAATATTAGGTTGATTTAACATATGTAAAAATTTATTTACATTTATA
>Ga0256834_1001302_pt1 | contig 17203 bp, 15 predicted proteins | sample 4281140metaG_FD_190536 | JGI IMG/M metagenome (GOLD analysis project Ga0256834, IMG submission 190536) | Hydrothermal vent microbial communities from East Pacific Rise, Pacific Ocean - 4281-140 | ecosystem: Environmental > Aquatic > Marine > Hydrothermal vents | place: Pacific Ocean: East...
GAGATTTTTTATACCAAAAAAGCAGGGGGAAACGGAAAAGTCAAATAACAAATTTGATTACGCCTGAATTTACGCTGGAATTTGCTCATAATTCCAGCCATTTTCAACCTTGCAAGTATGCAAGTTGATTAGCTGCGGATTTTAGGTAATAGCTTATACAAGCCATTTGAGCTATTTTTGGCGAAGATGAGTTAAGTTATTAAAATGTAGTAATTTTAAACTCCCAATGGCAATAAGTCATGGGCGTTATGAGTAGTAAAAGAGTAATAAATCAAGGGATTTATGGACGAAAAGCACCTCGATAGCTACCCGGAGCCGTTATGGTTACAGACCATAAATAGCTAAGCGACTGATTTGCAGCTATTTTGCAGGGAATAGATTTTCTAATGCATAATTCGGGTTCATATAAAAATGGCAGTTAGTATTACCATTAAAGAAATTGCAAAAAAAGCAGGGGTGTCTATTGGCACTGTAGATCGTGTACTCCACAACAGAGGCAGGGTGGCTGAGGCTACCAAAAGCAATGTATTAAAGATTGCGGAAGAAGGTAATTATTCATCTAATATTTATGCCCGTAACTTAAAGTTGAATAAAACCTATAGCATTGCGGTTGTGCTACCTCCTGAAAATTTTTACTGGAAAAAGCAAAAAGAGGGGATTAAGCAAGGTATAGCAGCGTATGAGTCTATGGGTTTTACCCAAAAAGAATATATACTGCAAGAAACAGACGATCAAGCACTAGCTGATGCTATTGAATTGGTTTTGGCGGCCAAGCCGGATGGGATTATAATATCGCCAGGTTTTTTTCACCAGGATAGCAGGGCGTTAGATGCGCTTAAAATCAGCAAGATTCCCTATGTGTTTGTAGATTCGAATATAGCCAACGGGGGTAATCTGACTTTTATTGGGCAGGACTCTTTTAAGAGTGGACAAGTAGCTGCAGGCTTGTTAGACAAAGGTTTTTGCAACCCTTACGAGCTTTTTATTATTACTTTTTCCAGAATAGATTTGGTTCAAAAAACAATTTTATCAAGAATTAAGGGCTTAAGGCATTATTATACTCAGAACTCGAATGCCGCTATTAATATTCATGAAATAAACCTTGAGCAGGATAACACAACCATAGTGCAGTTAATGGATATGCTTACAGCAATTAAAAAGCCGATTCACCTATTTGTACCTAATTCTAGTTCTCATTTGCTGGGTTTGGCATTATTGCCCTTAAGAAAGCAATTGAAATTGCGTTTTGTAGGCTACGATTTGTTGGGTGTCAATGAAAAACTGCTGAAAAATGGGGTATTGGATTATATTATTCATCAAAATCCACAGATGCAGGGAAAATTGGCTGTGCAAGCTCTGTACCAACACCTTGTGTTAGTTAAGGAAGTTGAGTTAAACCAGTATTTGCCATTGGATATAATCACAAAGGAAAATCTGGAGTATGCCAATGGTTAACCCGGATTATTCATGACTTTGGAATAAGTAATGATGCGAACGATTTATATCAATTGATTGTCAGGTATTTACGGCAGGGTTAACCCCGACAATTCTAAAATTTAAACTCCCCATTTTTGGGTATTATATTCTTTGTGAATTTTTCGGATTAATGAAGATTTAACCATTTTAACCTAAAGCATCTCAAGGTTTTAGAGTGATGTTTCTGACTTTAGACTAAAATCAGAATGAGCATCTTCCTAAAGGGATTGTTTTCGAAATATCCGGAAATTATTTTTCTTATTACTTATCAGGTGCTACTTTTGTAGTATAGCGTTAACGTACACGCATTTTGTATTTAATTTTAGAATAAACTTTTAATTTACCCATGGGAAAAGTAGTAACATTTGGAGAAATTATGCTAAGGTTGTCGCCTCCGGGTTTTCTTAGATTTTCACAAGCAAATTCGTTTGATGTTGTATATGGAGGAGGAGAATCTAATGTGGCCGTGTCGTTAGCAAATTATGGTGTACCTGTTGATTTTGTAACCAGGCTGCCCCAAAATGATGTTGGAGAATGTGCATTAATGGAAATGAGAAAGAGAGGGGTTGGCACATCTAACATTGTATTTGGAGGTGATAGGCTTGGAATTTATTTTTTAGAAACCGGAGCCGTAAGCCGGGGAAGTAAAGTGGTTTACGATCGGGCTCATTCAGCCATTGCCGAAATAAAATCAGGCATGATAGATTGGGCTAAGGTGTTTGAAGGAGCCGATTGGTTCCATTGGACTGGCATTACCCCAGCCATTTCGAAAGGGGCAGCTGATGTATGCTTAGAAGCAGTTAAAGTAGCTTCCGATTTGGGTATAACCATTTCTACAGATTTGAATTACCGGGCTAAGTTATGGAAATACGGTGTAGAGCCAGAAGCCATTATGACCGAGCTTACTTCGTACTGCGATATTATTTTAGGTAACGAAGAAGATGCTGAAAAACACTTTGGCATTAAACCGGATGGCCTCGATATTACCACACAAGGACATAATGTTAAAGCAGAGGCTTTTTTATCGGTATGTCAGCAAATGATGGAAAAGTTTCCGCGAGCAAAAAAAGTAATTACTACGTTAAGAGGCTCTATCTCTGCTTCGCATAATACCTGGGCAGGGGTTATGTACGATGGCACTAAAATGTATGAATCTACCCAATACCAAATTACTGATATTGTTGATAGGGTAGGTGGTGGAGATTCGTTTATGGGAGGCCTTATTTACGGTTTATTAACATATCCTGAAGATGACCAAAATGCACTAGACTTTGCTGTGGCTGCATCATGCTTAAAGCACACCATAAAAGGCGATGCTAATTTGGTTACCGTAAGCGAAGTAAAAAAGTTAATGGGTGGAGATTCCTCAGGAAGAGTGGCAAGATAAATAATTATAAAAACTAAAAATGGCAAAATTTACACGAATTGAGGTGGCTCTCAAGATGAAAGAAACCGGGCTTGTGCCTGTTTTTTATCATAAAGATATTGACGTATGCGAAAAAGTATTAAAGGCATGCTATGATGGCGGTGTAAGAGTATTTGAATTTACCAACCGGGGCGACTATGCGCACGAAGTATTTACCCTCCTTAATAAATATGCTGCTGAGCATACTCCTAAAATGATACTAGGAATAGGGTCTGTAATTGATGTAGGAACTACTTCTTTGTACATCCAAAACGGAGCTAATTTTGTTGTATCGCCTATTCTTAATCCTGAAATGGCAAAAGTGTGCAATCGTAGAAAAATTTCATGGTCACCGGGATGTGGTTCGCTTACCGAAATATCTTATGCAGAAGAGTTGGGTGCTGAAGTTGTTAAGATTTTTCCTGGTTCGCAGGTAGGAGGCCCATCGTTTGTAGCGGCTGTTAAAGGCCCTTTACCATGGACGAACATTATGCCCACCGGAGGTGTTGAGCCTACTGAGGAAAACCTAAAAGACTGGTTTAAAGCAGGTGTGCATTGTGTAGGAATGGGTTCCAAACTTTTTGTAAAAAATGCAGATGGAGAAATTGATTATACAGCCTTAACAAGTAAAGTACAAGAAACACTGAGGCTGATTCAGCGGTTAAAATAAAGGGGGTAATACTATATTTCTTCGTTACTTACTAATCTGTTTTTTGTTTTTCGAATCCTTATTTTATCATCACACTAATGAGGGAGCAGTATATTAGTTTCCAAGGTCTATATTTTATGATCCTTTTGTAGCCAAAAAGTTATGGCTTATTAACCTTGCTTCAAGGTTCGATGAAAAGCCAATGTAAATTTTCTTAAAGTTAGGGCTATATAGGGCATAAACATGAAACACCTCAACAATATAAAACAGAAAAGGGAGTAATGCAAAAAAGCCGCTAAAAAGCGGCTTTAGGAGTAGCGAAGACGGGAGTTGAACCCGTGACCTCAGGGTTATGAATCCTGCGCTCTAACCAACTGAGCTACCTCGCCATTAAACAGTAATTTGGCCTTCTGCCAAATGCGAGTGCAAATGTACTAATTACATCTATAAAATTGCATAACGATTTTAGAATTTGCGTAGATTTATTTCAACAATTGATGTAAGCTATATAAGGCTCGTCTATAAAGTCGGTGTCTGGTTTAGAAAGTTCGCCATCAAGCCTCACCTCACCTTCCTTAGTACAAAGTACGCTTGTGAAGTATTTAGGTCGGACGATAGTCAGACTGTTTTGTAGTTGCCATATTAAAAAAATATTAAAATTTAATGTAAATCTAAAGGTGGTAGGCAGGCTTCGGGCGAAGCCACAGATTCTTCGGGCAAAGCCAGATTCTTCGGGCGAAGCCCTCAGAATGACGTAGAGTAAAAGAACGTCACTCTGAGCATTCCATGCGAAGAGACTCACTTTATGCAGCTAATTTAACTTCGCCACATGTGTATATATATTATTCTTTTTCCATAACCCTAATCTAATTTTTATCAGGATGTGAAACCCTTTACTCATTGTGTGAAATGTATATTATAGCAACTATTTTAGCAAAATGGTGAAGTTGAGCTAGAGAAAAATCAATTGCGAAATTTTAGTCAACTTTCTTAACAATCGTCACACTAGAAGATGTTGCACAACAGATTTACAAAGAACTAAGCTCCGAAGGCATCGAACAATGTATTTGTATTGGTCACTCCTTAGGTGGCTATATAACCTTAGCTCTAATTTCCAGATTTTTTTAAGGGCATTGGATTAATTCACTCCTCTTCCAGAAAGAATTGAGGGATAAATTGATAAAATTTCTTGATAGCCATAGTGCTTCGAAATTTCTAAACTCTTTTGCCTCTACCTTATTTTGCGATAGCAACATAAGCAGGTTACAAACCAAAATTAAAAAAGTTATTGGCATGTCTAAAGAGCTGAATAAAATCACTATCCAAGCAGTATGCTCTGGCGATGAAAAATCGAAATGACTATACTCAAGTTTTGTATAATGAAGAAGCTCCTCTTTTTGTTGCTGGCGAATGTGACAATTCCATCCCAATTAAAGATAGTCAAGTGCAGATCAAACGAATCAAGAATAAGCAAAATTGTTACACACTTTCTAACCTGAGTTCGGGATAAGGAATAGCTGCCAAAATAAAATAGTAGGTGAGCTTTTTAATATAAAAAGCAAATATATAACGGCTTATTTCCTGCCTGCTGCAGGCAAGAATTAACCCGTTAGTCCTATACAAAAATCTAAGTTGTTTATGAAAGTTTCGATTAAAGCTGACAACATTCCTTATCCCGAACTCAGGTTTCTAGTGTTGCCCATATGGGCATGTACGAAAGCCCCCTCTACTATCATTAGAGCAATAAATGAATTTAGCGCAAGTAATCGCTTCGCAAAACATTGAAATTCTACCAAAAAATTCTTTATATTGTGTTTTATTGCTTATTTTATATAAAAGTTTGTCAATTACTACTTAAACCTAACAACTGAAAACCTAATTTACGATGGAAGAAGCTCCTTTAAAATTTATAGAAACTTGGAATGAATGGGGTAAATATGCAGCCATTTTTTTCATCGCTTTTGCCGTACTCCGCCTTGTTATTCATTTTTTAAAGCTCCTTACAACTAAGGATTCGAAAATGAAATACGACTATATAAGTGAAAATGAAATTACTGCTTTATGGACATCCACAATACTTTTTTTAATTGGTGCAAGTATTTTAGCAAATTCATTTATTGGTGAAATAGGTGTTTTCTGGTTTATTATTAGAGGATTTGTAACATTCGTTGTAGCCTTTATTATAGGAGTTATTGCTAATAATATGCTTAAGTTTTATTATCCATTTAGTCTTGAAAAAAGACTGAAAAAGTTACGTTTTAAGCCAAGGATATCTCCTAAAACTGGTAAAGAGATGAAGTTGATGAGTGAAGAGGAAGAAGACGTTTACCTGGATGAAGGCATGCAGGCAGAAGAAGATGTTTTTAGTATTGACTATGATGTTTGGTTAGACGAAGAAACTGGTTTTACAAAAATTGAGAAATATTCTGGTCATCTTCATGCAACTGAATGCCCAGAGTGTGGCTATCAAACCTATAAAGTAATAAAAGAAGATGTAATAACTAAACCAACTTCTGAATCAGATGGCGAACTAATTAAGTACTATGAGTGTGGATTTTGCGACCATCGTTCACAATCAACTCACAGAATTGGGCAATTAGTTATTCACGAAGAAGCCTCAAATGTTTCTATGGGCTAGATAACTTTTGTTAAAAAGATATTAAAATAAGGTTTACAGCAGTAAGCCTTATTTTTTTTGCTTTGCTTCTTCCCAGTATTTATCCATTTCGTCCAAACTCATATTAGCTATCGAAAGTCCCTCTTTCTTTGCTTCTGTTTCTAAATAGGTAAAGCGCTTAATAAATTTTTTATTGGTTTTTTCAAGGGCATCTTCAGGGTTTATTCCTACAAAACGTGCATAATTAACCAAAGAAAAAATCAAATCTCCAAACTCATTTTCAGCAGCCTTAATATCAATAGGTTTATTAGTTTCAATATTAAACTCTGTTTTAAATTCATTTAATTCTTCTTCTACCTTTTTCCAAACTTGCTCCTTTTCTTCCCAATCAAAACCAACTCCTCTCGCTTTTTCTTGTATGCGCATAGCTTTAACCATAGCAGGTAACGAACTGGGCACCCCTCCCAATACAGAGCGGTTTCCTTTTTCCTTGAGTTTTAATTTCTCCCAATTTTCACTCACCTCTTTCTCATTATTAACTTTAATATCTGAGTAAATATGAGGATGTCTATAAGTAAGCTTCTCCGCAATAGAATCAAGCACATCGGCAACATCAAACTCTCCACGCTCAGAGGCAATTTTTGAATAAAACACCAGGTGAAGAAAAATATCTCCTAACTCCTTTTTTATTTCTTCAGTGTCATTTTCTAAAATCGCATCCGAAAGTTCATAAACCTCCTCGAGTGTAAGATACCTGAGCGAATCCATCGTTTGTTTTTTGTCCCAAGGGCAAAGGGTGCGCAATTCGTCCATAATAGTAAGCAACCTATCAAAGGCATCTAATTTTTTTTGTCGTTGAGAATCTACAGGAACTCTATTATTACTCATATTATGGAAGAAAAATTGAACAATTCAATAACCAATTGTGTTATCTTTGTGCAAAGATATTCAAATTATGACCACACTAGTTGTTATCGGATTTATTGCCTTATTTTTTACACTTATGTCTGTTCGTATTTTGCTAAAGAAAGATGGCAAATTTAAAGGAACCTGTGCTTCTCAAAACCCATATCTGGCTAAAGAACCAGGTGCACCTTGCGGGTACTGTGGGCGTACATTCGATAAAGATGGCAATGGTGAATGCGACAAGGAGGATAACCTTGTGCATAATGTGGTTTCTTCATTCAGGTAGAATTACCCTATTTTCTTAATTCACATTGATGGTTAAATTATATAACTATCTTTGTAAAAATTTGCAATCAACAAATGACACTAATCAAATCTATTTCTGGTATTAGAGGCACAATTGGCGGCCAAACCGGAGAAAATCTAACCCCTATAGATGTTGTAAAATTTGCGGCTGCTTTTGGTACATGGGCCATCCAACATCATAGTTCAAAAACAATTGTTATTGGTAGAGATGCCAGACCCTCAGGCCCAATGGTAAGCCAATTAATTACATCAACCTTAACAGGGTTGGGAATTAATGTGATTGACCTTGGTCTTTCAACTACCCCAACGGTTGAAATGGCGGTACCAAATGAAAAGGCATGTGGAGGTATTATTATTACTGCTAGCCATAACCCAGTTGAGTGGAATGCTCTTAAGCTGTTAAACTCAACAGGGGAGTTTGTTTCAGCAGCAGATGGAGCTGAAATACTTGATTTAGCAGAGTCTGGGTCTATTGAGTTTGCAAAGGTCAATAAACTAGGAAGCACTAGTTTAGATGATAGCTACCTGGATTTTCACATTGAAGCTATTCTTAATTTGCCTTTGGTAGATGTAAATGCAATTAAGAATCGGAACTTTAAAATTGTTATTGACGGAGTTAATTCTTCTGGGGGAATAGCTGTTCCTCAACTCTTAAAAGCATTGGGGGTAAAAAACACAATAGAGCTGTATTGCGAACCAAATGGTAATTTTCCTCATAACCCAGAGCCTTTACCAGAGAACTTAACCTCTATTAGTTCCGAAGTTGAAAAGAATAGGTATGACCTTGGCATAGTTGTAGATCCTGATGTAGATCGCCTTGCTTTTGTAAATGAAGACGGTACTATGTTTGGAGAAGAATATACATTGGTAGCAATTTCAGACTATGTATTAGCTAACACTCCTGGAAACACGGTTTCAAACTTATCTTCAACACGTGCTTTAAGAGATGTAACAGAGAAACATAATGGCACTTATACTGCTTCTGCGGTTGGAGAAGTAAATGTGGTAACTAAAATGAAAGAAACCAATGCCATTATTGGAGGGGAAGGCAATGGAGGTGTTATTTATCCTGAGCTTCATTATGGAAGAGATGCTTTGGTAGGAATCGCTTTGTTTTTAACGCATTTGGCAAAAACTAATAAAAGCTGTGCCCAATTAAGAGCTTCCTACCCTTCGTATCATATTTCTAAAAACAAGATTGAATTGCAGCCTGCTATTAATGTAGATGAAGTTCTTTCTAAAATTCAAGAAAAATACCACTCACAACCGATTAACACGATTGATGGTGTGAAAATTGAATTTGATACGCAATGGGTTCACCTAAGAAAATCCAATACCGAACCTATTATTAGAATTTACGCAGAAGCAGACTCTGAAACAACTGCTGCCAATTTAGCAAATAAGGTAATTCAAGATATACATGAGATAATTCAAAATTAGAATGCAGGCTTACCTGGATAATGCGGCAACTACACCTTTGGACCCAGAGGTTCTTTCAGCGATGCAAGGCTTTATGGCAACCCATTATGGCAATCCGTCCTCGGTACATGCAAAAGGGCGTGAGGCAAGGGTTGAGCTGGAAAAAGCTCGTAAAAGTATTGCTAATATTATTGGTTGTAAAGATAAAGAACTCATATTTACATCTGGTGGTACTGAAGCTAATAATGCTGTATTAAAATCGGTTTCTCTAAGTAAAAAAATTAAGAGAATAATATCTTCACCCATTGAGCACCACTCTGTGCTAGACACACTCGATTGGATAAAAGAAAATACTCAGGTTGAAATCATTTTTTTAGATGTAAACAATAGAGGTGATATAGATTTAGAACAATTACAGCATTTACTGGAGCAAAATTTTTCTACATTAGTTTCGCTTATGCACGGGAATAATGAAATAGGCAACTTGCTTGACCTAGAATTAGTTGGCAACTTATGCCGAAATCATAATGCATTGTTCCACACCGATATGGTGCAGACTCTTGGACACTTACCAGTAAAATTAAATACCCTCCTTATTGACTATGCCACGGCTTCGGCACATAAAGTACATGGCCCTAAAGGAATTGGATTTATTTACATAAACTCAAAAACTGCTAAATTAACTCCCTTTTTATTCGGTGGGGCTCAAGAAAGAAGCATTAGAGCTGGCACAGAAAATGGCAGTGGGATTATTGGCATGGGCAAAGCCTATGAAATCGCTTCAAAATCCTTTGATAAAGACAACAAGTATCATTTAAAACTTAAGAATTACGCTATTGATAAGCTTTCTAGCTTACTTCCTTCTATTACTTTTAATGGAAATTGCAATGATAAAAATGCTAGCTTATCGAATATTATTAACCTTAGCCTACCAGGCACTTATGACGACACTTTATTGTTTAACCTTGATTTGCAAGGTGTTTACTTATCAGAAGGAAGTGCTTGCTCAAGTGGTGCATCAGAAGGCTCTCATGTTATTAGCTCCATTGTAAAAAGGGAAGCCAAAACCAATAACTTAAGATTAAGCTTTAGTAAATTTACTACTATTGAAGAACTTGATTATGCCATTAACATTATAGCCGAAGTTACAAGCAAAGCTTAAACCATGCTTGCCTTCCACACTAAGTACCCATACACTCCAAATCGAGCAAATCGAAAAAGGGTAATAAGAAAGAACTTTTTAAATGGGTATTTTACTGAGCCTACTAAGGCACAAATAGCTGAATAAGGTACGGGAGTAACTGCTGCTACTATCAGTAAAAAGCCTCCATATTTATTAAAATTCTCTTCATACTTTCTTAAATATTTTTTTCTCGAATAACGGTAAAGTACGGTACCGTTAAAGTACCTGCCAAATAAATAAGCAAGTGTTCCAGCTGCATAAGATATGCTAGCTAACAACGCTAAATCAACTAGGTAGTTTCTATATGCTGCCAACTCCAACGACCACATCATAAATAGCTCTGGAGGAATAATGCCTGCTATTATTTCAGATACTGAATAGATGGAAAATACAATAAGGGGGCTGTTTCCATATTTCATCAACCCACTATCAGCTGTAAAACTGATGCTGTCCTTAAAATAGATAAAGGCTAACATGAGTATCGCAAACCATGCAATTCCTTTGAGTAAGTTTCTAACTAAAAATCTGTATTTACCTTCTGAAGCCATAAATAGAAAAGAAATACTAAAATTAGCTCAATCTATTATGAGAAAAAAGAATGACAACTTGAATATCTTAGTTTGAGTTAAGATGAGGTAACTCAATAATAAACTGAGTTCCTTCACCATGCTTGCTTTTTAGATTGATTGTACCATCTAATTTTTCCACAGCATTTTTAACAATGTAGAGCCCAATTCCTGAGCCTTTAGAGGTATCTGTTGCACGGTAAAACATCTCAAATATTCTTGGAATACTATTTTCTACTATTCCAATTCCATTATCTGAAATCTTTATTCTGCAAGACTTTTTATCAACAATTACATCAACATTCATCTCACTTTTTCCCTTACCTCCATCCTTATATTTAATACAGTTAGCAATTAGGTTTCTAAAAATTTCATTTATTCGCCATTGGTCACTTAAAAACTCTTGCCCCTTAACAGAAATATTCTTTTCAACATCTTCAAACCCTTTCAAGTAACTCAAGTCTTTAATGCATTTGCTTATTACTTCCTCGAAATTTATTGGAGAAGTAACTAAAGCCATTTTTAAATTCTTAGAATGGCTTAATACATCGTGAATAAAATGATCAAGTTTATGAACTTGGTTCTCCATCAACTTCAAATATTCGAAACTTTCGTGAAAACCACCTTCGAGCTTAACTAGGTTAATAAGGCCTAATATGGAGGCCAGAGGCGATCGTAAATCATGAGAAACCTTATACACGAAATTATCAAGCTCTAGGTTTCGAATTTTTAACTCCTCTTCTACTTTAACTCTTTTGCGTAAATCAATATAAATACCATAAACACCAAGCCGCTGGTCTTCGTGAATAACCGGTAAGGTATGAATCATTACAGGAACCTTTTCTCCCGTTTTACTAACTCTAAATGTTTCGCTATATAATGATTTCCCCTCTGCTGAGTCTTTGCTAAACTCAATTCCTTCGTTGGCTAAACTCTGAGGAACAACAATATCGTTTATGTATCGGCCAACCACTTCATCTGCAGTGTAACCAAACATCTGCTCAAAGCCTTTATTAATTCTAAGAATTTCATCATCAAACCCAAGCATAACAATGCCCATAGGGGCATTTTCGAACAATTGGCTTAATAATTTTTCTGCCTTTTGCGTTTCTGCTTCAATTTCTTTTCGTTTCTGTACATCGTTCACAATAGATTGTACAGCCGGTTTATCATTATACATAAACGGAATAGATGTAATTTCTACACATCTAGGGTTTCCATTTAAATCTCTTATTTCAACTTCCTTGGTAGGCTCAGATTTGTATTCTTTAAGAATGCTATTAACCTTTTTGTGATACCCTTCTGGGTCAGCAAAACATTTAGATGCCCTCTGCCCAAGTAAATCTTTTTCAGTTGGTGCTTTTAATATAGCATGAAGTTCACGATTTGCATATACCACCTTATCCTCTTGAACGATAGCCACCCCAATAGGCAAGTTGTCAACCAAAGCTCGGTACCTCCCCTCACTAGACTTTAACTCTTCCTCTCCTAACTTTTTAGAAGTAATATCAAGATGGGTTCCAGCTATCCGTTTTGCTTTCCCATCGTTTGCAAATTCAACAACCTTACCTCTATCAAGAATCCATTTCCACACACCAGATTTACTTTTAACTCTATATTCGGCTAAATACGCATCTGATTTACCAGCAATATGATCATTTAATTCTTCTTCTACCCAACCAAGGTCATCAGGATGAACGAGGCCTGTCCAAGAAAACATATCAATTTCATCTAGCTCATAGCCTAAAATTTTAGCCCATTGCTTATTATAAACCATCGAGTTGTTTTCAAGATCCCAATCCCAAATACCAAGTTCTCCTCCTTCTAATGCCAACTCTAAACGCTCTTGACTATGCTTAAACGCTTGCTCTGCCTCTACTTGTCTTGTTACTTCTGTAAAAATTAGAGCAACAAGGCTTTCGTTATTTTCATTATTCTCTAAAGGAAAGAAATACCCTAAAAGCCAATTTTCTTTTTTTGAATAATCAGTACGGCCTAACCCCGAATAGTCCAATCTATACTTGATTACAGGAATCTCAACACTTTGCCCTTGAAACGCCTTTTTGATATAAGGCCCAATCGCTTGGCTATTTAACTGAGCATCATCAAAAATATTATAGTACTCATGTATCAGGTAGAGTTCTTTATCAGACAAACCCCACAAATCACGGTAATGCTGATTTGCATAAAAGACAGACCCGTCCTTTCTAAAAATCATCATTGTCATTGGGGCATTTTCAATAACCGACTTAAATCCAGTTTTGGTAAGATAGTTTAACTGCGGGCTCCCTAAAATTTCTTCTCCAAGAGAAATAGTACCCCCAATAACATTAGAACCACCCCACAAGGGTGTTACATCAACTTCAAATCTTTTGGATTCTATATTAATAAAACTTTTAAAGGGAGTTCCGGCAAGTACCTGGCTTTTAATAGAAGAAGGTTTATCGTCAAATCTAACTTTTTTAAACAGGCTTACTCCTTTTGCTTTTATTGAACCATTCAGTGCTTTTTCAGAAAACGCCTTATTGCATATCGTTATCTCAAAATCAGCATTAAAAGCTAAAATTCCTGTAGGTTGATTATAAAAAATATTAGCCTCGATAGAAGTTTCTTTCCAAACTTTAGTCCTCATAAAAATTTTAATAATTTCAAGCCAATTATTAATCTCGATAATAATAAGATTTTCAACATTAAAAAAGTGCAATTGAAGAATGTTGAAACATTATCATTTATTGGTCAATTAAATAACAGAATATTAATAACTCCATTGCTTTCCAGTGATTGCTATTCCAGCCAACTCTCTTTGTTCACTACTAAACAATTTCGTAAATTACGCTTCAATTAATAAGGCATGAAACTATTTTACAAATTCTCGGTTGCATTTATAATCTATGCCTTATTAGCTATCCCTGATAATAAAAGCTCCATTCATTTACCCGAAGAGGTGCCCGCAGTAAGCACTAAATGGTGGGGAAAATTTGCTCAAAACTTAGTAAAATACAGGATTACGAGTAAAGAAAATCAAGCATATCAATATAACAAACACAGGAACCAATTAACCAAACATTTAGATCAGCTTTTATTAGAACTAACAGAACCAGACAATCCAATTCTTGATAGTATAAGCTTGAATATTAATAAGTTATCTGCATTAGCCTCATTGGTGCCTGGTACTATTCACGAGTTTGAAAAAGACGTTGCAGCTTGGAGAAAATTATTAAAATACCAAAGTAGATATTGGGGTACTTCATCAGATTTTGCCAATAATCGACTGTTTCGATTTATGGTAGAAAGCAGATTGGCTTTTGAGTCTGCTCTTATCCAATCTCAAGAAGAAAAGACCAGCTTATCAGCCCCAGATAATTCCATAAGTTTTCATTCAAAAACAGTTAATAATATAAAATTTCAATCTGGAGATATAATCGCTTATAGTCTTAAAGTTGATGATGATCCGTACGTTTCGTTTGTGAAAGAGTTACCCAATATGTACAAACATTTAGGGAGCGTGTTTATAAATGATTCTGTAGCTTCGGTAATATACCTTGACCATATAAACGGTTTGAGCATTTTACCCATTGAGAAATTTGTAAATGAACGTGCTCCAAATGGCATTATAATGAGACTTAGGTCTGATTTACCAGACATACTAAGAAAGCCTGCTTTGCCTTCGTTGGCAGCTTCTAATATGTATAAGATGGCATTAAGTGGAAGCTATAAATACGACTATCATTTTGACAGCGAAAGCCATGAGTATATTTACGACTGGGAGCTAATTTCTCTGGCATTTGATTCACAAGGCCTGTCAATAGATGCTAATTCGTTTCGAAGAAGTTCATCGTCCATTCATGTTGGAAAAAGGAAATCTCATTTAACTCCTTCTGAAATTGAATTCGACCATAGGTTTATTATTGCAGGAGAATGGTATAGCTCAGATTTATTGTATAAAAACAGACTACTCACTGCGGCTACTGCAGCCATTATAGAACACCAAGATAAAAGTGATTTTTTAAATCCTTTATTATTGCCAGGCTATCGATTATTAAAGGCTTACAGTATGTTTATTGGCCAATTTGGGCTCCAAGAGCCTATTCCATCTGGAATAACAGCTCAAACCCAGTTGGTTTTTAATACTTTGGAGGCTAAGCAAAAAAAGCTGATAGTGCAATTGAAGAAAGAGCTGTTAGTTTACGAAAAAGAGCGAAATCACAAGGCCACCTATTTAAAAATGCTTCAAAAGGCAAATGAGATTATGAACGAGCAAAAACCCGGCTCGTTATAAAACCAGACTTAAATTTTACCTCTCTAATAGTAATAAACCCATTTATTTTTAGAAATGGCTCTAGCTCAACCAAAGCTTTTGCTTTTACATTTGATACAGCACTAAAAAACAGATACATTATTTTAATCAGTAATTTATGAAAGAGTTGGTCAGAAGGTCTAAAGTCTGTGTCAATCCAAAATCCTCCTTTCAAAAGCTTTTGATTAATCATTGCAATATGGTTTTCAATTTCTACTGTAGAAAATAAGTCTAAGAAAAACTCTGTGATAATAACATCATAGCCTTCTCCATCAAACATTTCAATAGGTTCACAAATAAACGATACTCGATTCTTTTCTTTGATGTTCAATTGAGCCAACTCAACCATTTCAATGGAGGATTCTACAAAATCTATTTTTGCGCTACTATTAATATTCAGGAGATGCTTTAAGGAACGTCCCGTACCTCCTCCTATCATTAGTACTTTCGTATTAGTAGGAATTTGCCTAAGCAAAGATATTTTAGCAACTTCTAAGTCGTTTCCAAAAGCTATTCTGCTGATGATGTAATAATATTTTGCAATAAGATTAAATTGCATTTAGAACAAATAATAAAAGTCCTGGTAATATTAAAATAGCCTCCCCAATTGACCTGTAAGCATCATTTTTTCGAAAGTTATGTTGCCTTTCTAGCAGTATAAAATAGGTTAACTCAACCACTAAAAATGATATCGTAACTGACCAATGAACATATAATAAAACTATCAAAACTAAGTCCAGTCCGATAATGATCTTAATTAGCCTAGTCATTTTTGTTGTATTTACCTTACGAGCAATAGAATGGTGGTCTTGGATTTTATCCATTTCGATTTCATAAGTAGCGAACACCCACAAATTTGTTAGAGCCGTTAAGAATAGGATTGTGGAAAACCCTATAAATTCCATTTCAAATGAAAGTGGGTAATTGGCAAACGGTACAATTATAATGGCAAATGTGTACCCAAGCGCAACAACTACTTCTCGCAGTACATAGTTTTTGGTGGAGCGAATAAAAACAAATAGAAAATATATGCCCATAAAAATTGTCATTATAACTCCTGCTGCAACAACTTTTAGAGGCAACTGAAATAAAAGCCATATTATGGTTATAAAAAGCAAACCTTGCCATATCAATAATGGTTTAAAATATTTTTGATAAAAATAATGCCTGTACGAGCTAAGAGCATCCTTTAACTTAAAGGCATCTACGAGGTGGTCTAGGTTATAAATAAACAACACACTTGCCACAAGAGCACCATAGATAGCTAATTCAACCTCAACACTTTTAATAATGCTAGCTACAAAAACAAAAGACACTGCTCCAAGAGCAGTGTCGATATTTAAGGTGTTTAAAACTTTCATTGGCTTTATCAAGGTAAAGCAAATGTAAGGTTTTTAAAAGATGCTATACGCATTTTTATCTTGTGTTATACATTTTTCTAAACTGATAGAAACCCCTATCCAATAAGCTCAATTTTTCGGTTATAATAGTTGTATTACCTTGCATCTGTTGCTTAAACTGTATGCTATTGGCATAGCTGGTTTTAAGCCCTTGCGGAAACTCAACGTTAATGCTATCTTGATAAGAAGCTAGTTCTTCAAATACGTTGAGTTTTATTCTGCTATTAAAATAAGAAGCAGCAGGCATGGACAGTTCGCCCAAAGTGCCTACACCTACTTTAGGCGGGTATTTTTTGCCCAATGCAAGCCAGGTTTTTAATTGCAAAATATGTTGTTGTGGCGGGCTTTTCAATTCCCACTAAAATAGCAAGTCAAAACAGAGTGGTTATTTATTTGCAGTTACATAGATACTGTTAGACTCATGTTGGTTTTAAAAGTTGTCCACAAGAGCTTGTTTCAATCGTTCTGGTTCGGGAGTCCCAACCATTACGGATTTGCTTTTGCCATTGCTGAGGTATTTTATTTCCACTGCTCTTGATCCCTGAATGTTATAAAGCATTCCTTTGGGTGTTATTCTGATGCCAAGTCCGTAATACCATGGCGTATTAATTATCCGTGTTTCTACAAGGTTATCAATTTTGAATTGAATTCTGATCAATCCAATTCCATAAATCAGTTTGAGTACTGACCCATGGAGTTCTATTGTTAGCTTGTAAAATAGGGAGCTGATAATTACAAAAAGTCCTGCAAGTACTACAAAAGGGATTAATGGAAGCGGATTATTTCCCCATTGGTTCGCATATACGAGGTAAAGTAACAAAATGATTAGAGCAAATATTCCAATTACAACCCATCCTATTTGTAATTTTTGTAACTATTCAGGAACCAAGTTAGCGACTAATCTGAGGCTATTAAAGACATTAGCTCTGTTTTTAATGGCAGTATCAATGACGGATCGTATGATAGCAAAATTCATCGC
>Ga0256834_1001303_pt1 | contig 17181 bp, 14 predicted proteins | sample 4281140metaG_FD_190536 | JGI IMG/M metagenome (GOLD analysis project Ga0256834, IMG submission 190536) | Hydrothermal vent microbial communities from East Pacific Rise, Pacific Ocean - 4281-140 | ecosystem: Environmental > Aquatic > Marine > Hydrothermal vents | place: Pacific Ocean: East...
CCCAACAATGGGTATAATTCATTGCTGGGTTTGGTGAAAGTCCGACAAACTTTCTGTATATTTAACCTGATTTCTAGTCCGAAAATCCTAGCGGATTTTCAGCAACGAAATCATAACCCTAAACCGTTGTGCGTAATTATGACCCGTCCTGAAATATGTATACACTAAACAACAAGTATATGTATAAAAATGACAGAGTAACCAGACGTTACAGCGAACCATTCAAATTAAAAATTTTAGCCGAACTTAGTACAGGAAAATATACTAAGAATCAATTAGGAAAACTTTACAGCATTGCTCCTACAACCATCAATGAATGGATTCGGAAGTATGAACGTAATGACTTAATGAACACTAGAGTTATGATAGAAACAAAAGATGAAATAACACGTATCAAAGCCCTTCAAAAAGAAATTGAACAACTTAAGAAGCTTGTCCTTAAAAAGGATTTAGATGAATTAGTAAACGATTCTTATCTAGAAGTAGCAGCAAAAAAACTAGGATATAAAAATGTTTTAGAACTTAAAAAAAAACTAAACATCAAGCTCTAGTGATAGCTATAGGTAAAGCTAAGGGATTTGCATCGATTAAAAATATATGTGATTGTTTTAATTTAAAACGAGATGCTTATTACAAGTACAACCGTAGAGTTAAACAGAGAAAATCGTTTGAATACGAGGTTTTACATATTGTACAAAAACGACGCAAATCCTTACCTAGAGAAGGCGTACGGAAACTAATGAAATCCTTAAATAATGATTTTGAAAAACAACAATTAAAAGTGGGCAGAGATACTTTGTTTAATATCCTTAGAAAAAATCAAATGCTCACATTAAGAAAGAAATACAGTGCCAGAACTACCAACTCTTATCATAGATTTTATAAGTATAATAACATTATAAAAGATATAGGAGTTAATAGATCTAATCAAGTATGGGTATCAGACATCACATACATTAGAACCGTGAAAGGATCTTGTTACCTAGCTCTCATTACAGATATGTATTCAAGAAAAATAGTAGGATATAATATAAGTGATAGCCTGGAACTAAAAGGATGCGTGAGAGCTCTTAATAAAGCTTTATATCAAGCTAAAAACATTAAAGGACTTATTCATCATTCTGATAGAGGAATACAGTATTGTAGTAATATTTACACACAAATACTCAAAAGAAAAAAGATTGATATTAGTATGACAGAGGAAAATCATTGTTATGAAAATGCATTGGCTGAACGTGTAAATGGAATATTAAAAGACGAATTTTATCTAGACCAGACCTTTACAAATGTAGAAAACGCCAAAAGAGCAACAAAAAATGCAATTAATTTATACAATGAATTAAGATTACACTTATCTTTAGACTTTAAAACACCAAATATGGTATATAATAATGCAGCATAATTTAATTTTAACCTGTAGCCGTATTTTAGGACTAGACATATAAAATAAAAATTCTGAATCCAAGAAACTATGAAAATTCAAACATTATTATTATTAATTATTTGCTTAAGTATTACAAATTGCTCAAAAGATGATACTCCGCCTTTAAGTTCTGAAAATAAAATACTATCTTTTAATCTAGAGGTAGAGGGAAAAGTATTTAGTGGAGAAATCAATCATTCATCTAACTCAATACTAATTACTACCAATGGAGTAGATTTAGATAAAGTTATAACTCCAGTAATTAAAATTTCAGAGAATGCTACCATATATCCAAATCCAAGTATTCCTCAAGTATTTAACAAGAATATAAAATATACTGTAACTGCTGAAAATGGTGAAATAGCAGTTTATACAGTTAAATTATTAAGATCCGATAATAAAATATTGTCATTTAACATTATACTTAATGACAACCTCCTTAATGGAGTTATAGATCATAATGCTAAAACTATTACATTTGAAACTAATGGCATAGAACAAACAACATCAATTGTTCCTGAAATTGAAACCTCAACAAATGCTAGTTTGAATCCAGCGACAACAGTTGCACAAAATTTCAATGAGGAAGTAACCTACACGGTTACTGCTGAGAATGGAGATATTTCTGTTTATTCAGTTATAATCAACAATATACCTTTTTCAGCCGAAAAAAAGATATTGAGTTTTAATTTTGAAATAGAAGGAGAAATCTACGAAGGAATAATTGATAATGAAGCTTTGACAGTATATATTGTAACTAACAAAAACATTGAAAACATAAAACCATTAATATCTATCTCAGATGGTGCAATAATAACACCAAGTATTGAAGAATATCAAAATTTTTACAACCCTGTTGAGTATATTGTAACCGCTCAAGATAATATTTCAAACACTTATACTGTAATAACAAAAACCTTCGAATTTTCTACAAATGGATCAAAGCTTTTTTATAGTAATGCTATTGTGAATACAAATGGATATGACTTAGATTTAGATATCCCAAATTCTTCAATTGTATTAAAAAACAGTAAAAACTCATATACATTAAATATATTAAGTTTTAATAAACAAAATTATACGAACGGGAGGTTGTTTACTAGCTTCACTTTTAATTTCCCGGAAAATATTGTCACAGCAAATGACTATACACTTACGTATGTAATAAATAATGAGGTAATGGTTGAGTCAAGTTTTTATATAGATGTCCTAGCTGAAAATATCCCAATAGTTACCTCCATAAATCAAGATTCATACTACCGAAATGATATTTTAAAAGTAACTGGAGAAAATTTACCTGATACTATTTCAATTCCATCTAATGGATCTATATTTATAATTTATAAATCTAATAATTATGATTTATATGTTAATCCAGAAAGAACTGAATTAACACTAACACTGGACTATTCCTACTTATTTCCTTCTTACTTTGGAAGAGACCCTCAGGTTAAAAAAATAAATCTAATTGGCTCTGGTGGCCGGAAAGGCCCCTTTTTTGATGCTTTATTTAATTAATTTGAATTTCTTTATAAAAAATATTGTCATGAAAATGTTCTTTAGGTTTATATTGATTATTACTACCTTAATAAGTTGCACTCAAGAAGATAGCAATAAGATTATACTTGTTCCCAATGTTTATACACTAGATGCTGTTGTTGCTAACAACGGTGGTGTTACACTAAATGGAATATTTGAATTTAATGAAAACCCAATAGATAGCTTCGGTTTTGAGTATGCTCTTGATAGTTTATTTACAAATCACAAAAAAATAATTCAATTAGACTATTTACATGAGACAAATGAAAAGTTCAGTTTCTTTTTAGGAACAAACCTCGAAGAAAACACAAAATATTTTTACAGAGCCTATATTATCTCTGATAATTTGGCATATTTTGGAGAAAAAAAAGAATTTATTTCAAATGGAAGTATTGCACCCCAAATTAAATCTATTTCAGGTGAATTTGGACATATCTCAGATACTTTAGAGATATATGGAAAATATTTTAAGGATAGTAATTATGAAACGCTAGTTGATTTTTCAAGTATCAATAGTCAAGTTATTTTTATAAACGATACCATTATCAAATGTAAAGTTCCTACGAACATTAATAATGTAATTAATGATGTAAGGCTAAGAATAGCTAATAGAGCAAATACTTACTCCCACTTTACTCTTTATAAACCGATAATAGAAACCATTAACCCAATTGTTGGTGTAATTGGTGATACTATATCAATTAATGGAACTCATTTTGATTTTGTCAACTCAAGGAATAAGGTGTTTTTTGGTGATATTGAATCTACAGTTATTGAATCAAATAGAGAAAGCATAAAAGTTGTAGTGCCAGAGAATATTGAAAGTCCTTCAGAGTCAATTTTGCTAAATGCTCAATTACAGGATGTAACATATAATACTTTGTTTCAATTATCAGCACCAGAAATAAATTCTATTTCCCCATTAAATGCAACATTTAGAGATGAATTAACCATTAATGGGAATAATTTTGATTTTGAGATATCAAGAAACAAAGTTTATTTCGGAAGTGTAGAAGCAACAATCACCTACGCAGATAAAAATACTATAAAAGTCATTGTTCCAGATGATTTAGAGAGTAGTTCAGAGCCTATAAAAGTAATAGCACAACTACAAGAAGTAGTGTTTGACGAAAATTTCCAACTTATCCCTCCTGAAATTAATTTTGTATTACAAAATGTATACACCAATCAAGATATTACTATTCAAGGAGCTTATTTCCATCCTATTCTAGATAATAACTTTATTACTATTGAAAATATTGAAGTAAATCTTACATCTGGAGACACAAAGAGTCTTAATACTAAAATACCTCTAGGACCTTTTCCAAGGAGAAAAGCAATAGTAAAAATTCAGTTGTTAGATTTAATAGTTGAATATAACGTTGATTTAAATATTTTGGATAAATGGGTAATGATCTCTAATGATTTACCTTTTAGATTTCACAGATCATATAATGCAGTGGTTGCAAATGGGAATGCTTACTTAATTGCTAAACCAAAAGGATATGATGATGATAATTTTTATTTATGGAAATACGACTCTACAAATTTAGATTGGGAAAAAATAAGTATACCGTTTTCAATTTATTTTTCTGGAGTTATTGAATCAAATAGTGAAAATATTTATTTGTATGCAGCTCTTAATTATAATAATTTTTGGGAATTTGACACAACGACTTCTAAATGGACTAAAAAAAGTAGTTTCATTGGAAAAAGAAGAGATAGAGCCGCCCATTTTGCAATTGGAGAAAATATTTATATTGGGCTAGGTGTAGATTTCCAACCTTATACACCAATTAGTTATACTGATTTTTATAAATTTAACCCCAAGGATAATAATTGGGTTAGAGTTAGTGATATAGTTTTTGATATTTGGGGAGGAAACCAGCGTTCTGATGCAACAACTTTCGTTATTAATGATATAGCTTATCTTTCTGGGGGGGCAAGGGGCACTGGCGATGTTGATTGTTGGTCTTATAACCCAAATTCTAATCAATGGATTGAAATCATGAATTTTGTCAATGCCAGGAACTATACTTCTTCATTTTCACTAAATGGTTTTGGTTATGTTACTGGTGGCTCTAAGGTTGGGGGTGGAACATTTAAAGACTGTTGGAAATATAATCCATTTTCAAATACTTGGGAACAAATTGAAGATATTGGCAGTTTTAAAAGAGAGAATCATTTTTCGTTTTCTATAAATGGAAGAGCTTATGTTGGAGGTGGAGAGATAGGAGGTTTTGGCTCAACACAAGCTTATGATATATATGAATTTATACCTGATGAATAACGTGTGGTAACACCGTATAAAATTTATGCTTAAATTTGATTTGAAACTAAACGATAAAAATACTAACAAACCGATTTGCTCAAACCGAAAATCCTTCGGATTTATCGCAACGAAATCATAACCCAAACCCGTTGCAAGTAATTGCGGATGATACTCAAATTGAAAGAAAAAATATGGAAATAAAATTTCTTAAAATGACAGATGGCAAATAAACTTAAAAACTGAAAAAGATGATACAACTAGGAATGATTGGACCTTGGCAAATGATTTTAATACTTTTTGGAGTATTGATTCCAATAATTGCACTGATTGACGTTCTTCGTAACAATTTTACGGAAAATAATAAATTGATTTGGATTTTAGTAATTCTGTTTACTGGTCTGATTGGAACACTACTCTATTTAATGTTAGGAACAAAGCAGAAAATTAAAAACAAAACAGAAAATGAATGAGTTTATAAAAAGTGAGCATTGGAGTTTGAAAATTTTATATTTAATCGGATTAATTTTATTTCTGATTCATCTAAATTATTTTTTTAAAGGAGAAGATAATTCATATTTAAAAATATTAGCATACGGAATTTTGGCTACGTTTGGATTTAGATTCTATCTATATGAGAAACAAATTGAATCAAAAAAAGAATAAAAGCAACATACTTGCAACAATGGGTATAATTCATTGCTGGGTTCGGTAACAGTCCGACAAACTTTCTGTATATTTAACCTGATTTCTAGCCCGAAAATCCTAGCGGATTTTCAGCAACGAAATCATACTCTAACCGTTGGCAAACATATTAATATAGAACTCTGAATTAAACAATTAATGAAGATAATATAAACTTTTACAAATAATTTACACTAAAATTGCAGAATGATTCTAAAAACAAAAAAACATATATAAACGTTAACAACCCAACGTTAATATATTAAATAAAAATGGGTTCAAAAATAACTAACTATTATAATAGCACAGTATTGTGACTATTATATCAAAATCAATTAGAAAATTATGATGACATTTATTGGAATTGCTTTAATATTAGTAGGAATAGCATTATACATATTAAAACAGTACAACGACAGAGCAAGGGAAAAGAATATTGCCATTAGAGAGTTTAACGATGCTATTGAGGATGCCAAGGAATACAAAGAATTAAACGCTGTTTTAGAAATCCCAGTTAAATGGTGGTTAAGTGCCACGTTTGGAGTTTTATTTATATTATTAGGAGTTGCAAATCCGTTTAGTATCAATGACGCAGGAGAGAGAACAGTAGTTCAGCCAATTAAAGGGGAATTATGGACGCAATTTAATCCTGGTTTGTATTTTTCTGGATTCTTTAGTAAAAAAACAGTATGGCCTAATAACTTTACTATTCAAGTGAGTCGTGAAGAAAACAAAAGTCCTGATGCTGACTTATGGATTGTTAGTAATCCAAAGGACGGAACCTTTAGTGAAGGTGATAATGCTGAATTGGAACATACCGTAAAATGGGATTTACCAAGTAGTGAAGCGATGATGTTAGATTTGCATATTACCTATAATAATTATGAGAACTTAATGAGTACTACATTATTATCATATCAAAAGAAGATTGCATCTTTCAGTACACAACGAATGTCGTCTGAAGCACATTATTCTGGTGGTAAGTCACAATTGGATCAGTACTTTCAAGATCAATTACGTAATGGACAGGTGCTATTAGAAACGAACACTAAAACTAGAACATTAGAAGATGGTAGCCAAGAAACCTATATCGATGTAAAACCTAAGCTTAATGCAAATGGAGAAATGGTAAGAGTTGAAAGTGATATTCAAACCTTTGGAATCTTATCAACTTATACATCTATGGATAATGTACATTATGTTGAAGAAATTGATGTAAAATTAAGACAGAAGATTAAATATGCAGCTGATAAGGCGAACTCAAAGCAAGAATTAATTGCTGCACAACAAGAAGAACAAACAGCGATTGTTAAAGGTAGAAAATTAATTGCTGAACGTACCGCAACTGAAGAAGCAGATGAAATTGAATCAGTTATTAGAGCACGTAAAGCTAAACTAGTAGCTGCAGAAAAGTTAGAAGAAGATAAGTATAAAGCTGCCTCTACGTTAGCTTTAAAGAAAGCAGAAGCAGAAGGTGATAAACTTAAAGTTATGGCTGGATTATCTCCTTTAGAACAAGCTAAAATTGACAAAGAGACTGCAATTGGGGTAGCTCAAGCATTAGCAGGTCCTAATGGCATTGTATTTCCAAAGATCGTTGTGTCTGGAGGAGATTCTAATAGCGGCGGAAATGGGGCTTTACAAACTGTTCAAATTAAAATGTTGAACGAACTAGCTAAATCCATGTCGACTAATAACAAGTAGTTTTTCAGTAAAATAAAAATTAGTAGGTTAAAAAAAACTATTAAACTGTATAACGAAACTACCGATATTGGTTAAACATTATCAGTAGTTTCATTTTCTATTTTATAGACATTAGATAAAATTGAACAAATCCGCCAACAATCAATTAGTTTTAGCTAGAACATATCAGGAAATTAAGATTATTTATAATTAAAAGTAGTTAATATTTCATACTCGAAAAGCCTTAGGTTTGATGAATTTGATGAGATAAAAACTGGCCACAACACCGGTTATACTTCATTGTGACATTGTAACTGAAATAAAAATTAGAACTATATTTAAACTTTAAAAATATTGTAAAAAATTCGTTGTTACAGTTTTTATTTGGCCTAAAAAGTGCCTCAGCACCTTTGCGGTCAGATTTCGGCACACTCGAAGTGAAAGCCAAACAAAACTATCAATCCACAACGGAATCATAACCAACCAGTTACCTGTAATTTCGGTAAAATACAAAGTTAAAGAGAACAAAATTTAAACTATGAACTATAAAATCAAAATATTATTATTGGCTATATTTTTAAGTTGTGAAAAACCTGAAGATCAATCCGATATTAGTAAAGATTTTTCTTTAAACTATTTAACACTTGGAATTTCGTTTCCACCAGTATCAGATGAAGAGCAAAGAAATTTTACAAAACCTTTGTTAGATGAATTAAACGTCAAATATATTAGAATTAGCGAAGAATGGGCATTTCGTGAACCAACAGAAGGAAATTTTAATTGGGAGTCCCTTGATAATCGTATTAATTGGGCTTTTAATAACAATATAAAAATAATGCTAACCATACAATCTAATGGACCAGAATGGACTTGTAGCTCATTACAAAATGATAATTCTTGCGTATATATTAACAATGAAAAATTTAAAAATTACATAGAACAATTACTGCAAAGATATTCAGGAAAGATAGCCAAAATCCAATTTGGTAATGAATGGCAATCTGATTTTTGGTATATAGGAACTGCACAAGAATTTACCGAAGTCAATAATATTTTACACAATGCAGTACAGACATATTCTCCAAACACAAAGACTGTATTAGGAGGATTTACAGCAATTTCATTACGATTTTTAGCAGGCTGCAATGGTAATATTAACTCTTTCTACGATGATGAAGGTGTGTTTTATGACAACACTTATTTTACTGACAATTGTAATAGTGTCGAATTTCAATATATCTTTAATAAGATAGAATATGTGCTGGAAAATGCACTATATGATGAATTAGATATTCATTTATATGATGATGTTGAAAATTGGGATGAATATTATGAAAATTTTAAAAGTATGACATCAAAACCAATTATAGTATCCGAATTTGGAGGTCCAAATATGAATTATGAAACTTATTCAGATAATTATCAAGCAGATAGACTTTATAAATACATAAGGAAATTAGATAGTTTACAAATTACAGAAGTTTACTACTTTAAGCTTGTTGAAGGAACAAATAATCCTGCACACGAAAAGTCTGGCTTAATAAGGAAATCGGATTTGAGTAAGAAAAAAAGTTTTGAAATATTTAAGAGTTTTAATGAATAACAAACTACAAGTAACAAAGCTTATAAATCACTGGTCGATAAGTGATTAAATCAAAGTTAGTACATATAAATAAAGTAATAAACTTAAAATGATGTGCTTTTAAACATCAAACGCTTCATATACAAACCATTAGACACAATCTGGTATAATAAAGTGACATAGTTTCAAAGTTAAAGAGACATGGTTTACACTTTTTAGGTTGTAATTTGAGAAATAAAATCAAATTATCATGACTTGGAAAGAAACAACGAAAGTATGAAACAACAAAAACTACCCTGCCGAAAAAAAGCCTATCAAAAAATAGGTTTCGATTTAAAACTTTTAATCATTGACCAAATCCAAAACGGGAGAATATCAGTCAATTATGCTGCTAAAAAATACAATGTTTCCATATCTTCTATTGACTATTGGTTAAAAAAATATAGTACTTTATGGCAAAAGAAATTAGGAATGAGTAAAAAAGATGAAATCAAAAAATTAAAAGAAAAAATCGAAGAATTAGAATTTATCAAAGAATTCCAACAAGATATCATTGCCGATATGGAACTTATTACTGGTGTGAATTTAGCAAAAAAGACATTGCCCAAAACATTAGCAAAAGAGATAGAGAAAAAGAAACAAAACCGTTTAAAAGAAAATGGTTCCCAATACTGGTAGCTCAGCATAAATAGGTATTAGCTATTTTAACATAAATAGTATCAATTTTATTGATGGGAATAACATTATTTTCTTTGTATTTTTATCAAAAAGAAGAAATTATGTCAAAAAATAAAAAAATTACCACAAGTTCAGGTTGTCCAGTAAACCATTATGAAGACACTCAAACGGTAGGAGAAAGAGGTCCTGCATTATTACAAGATTTTTTCCTTCAGGAAAAATTAGCACAGTTTAACAGAGAGCGTATTCCAGAAAGAATTGTACACGCTAAAGGAACAGGTGCTTACGGAAAATTTACTGTAACCCACGATATTTCTAAATACAGTAGAGCAAACATTTTTTCAGAAATAGGAAAAGAAACAAAACTATTTGTACGCTTTTCTACCGTTGGGGGAGAAAAAGGTTCTGCAGATACAGAAAGGGACCCAAGAGGTTTTGCTGTTAAATTTTATACAGAAGAAGGAAATTGGGATATCGTTGGAAATAACACACCTGTTTTCTTTATTAAAGATGCTAAAAAATTTCCTGATTTTATCCATACACAAAAAAGAAATCCAAAAACTAATTTAAAAGACGCCACTATGGTTTGGGATTACTGGTCTTTAAACCCTGAAAGTTTACATCAAGTTTTGATATTAATGTCAGATAGAGGAACACCTGATGGTTATAGACACATGAATGGTTATGGAAGTCATACTTTTTCATTTGTAAATAAGGACAATGAGCGTTTTTATGTAAAATTTCATTATAAAACCAAGCAAGGAAATAAAACTTTTACAGATGCAGAAGCTACAAAACTAAGAGGAACAGACCCAGATTATGCTCAAAGAGATTTGGTAAATGCAATTGAAAATGGAGATTTCCCTAAATGGACATTAAAAATTCAAATAATGACTTTAGCTGACGCAAAAAGTTTTAAATGGAATCCCTTTGATTTAACTAAAGTTTGGCCACATTCAGATTTTCCATTAATAGATGTTGGTGAAATAGAATTGAATGAAATACCTGAAAATTATTTTCAAGATGTTGAACAAGCAGCATTTTCACCTACAAATTTAGTAGATGGAATTGGTTTTTCACCAGATAAAATGTTACAAGGACGTATCTTTGCATATCCTGATGCACAACGCTATAGAATTGGAGCTAATTACAATGCTTTACCAGTAAATAAATGTCCATATGCAACAACAAATTATCATAGAGATGGCGCAATGCGTTTTGATGGTAATGGAGGAAGTTCTCAAAATTATTTTCCAAATAGTTTTGATGGCAATTATGTAGATGATAAATATAAAAGCATTTCTTATAATTTAGACAGTAATGAAGTTACTTATTTTGACAGAAACTTAAATGATGATGATCATTATTCTCAACCGAAAGGTCTTTTTGAAGAAGTAATGACAGAAGCACAACAACAAAACACAATTAGTAATATTGTTGGAGCAATGAGTGGTATTTCAGGAGAAAAGAAAGATGAAATTATTAATCGTCAATTATGCCATTGGTTTAGGGTGAGCCCTAAATTAGGAGCAGGAATAGCAAAAGGATTGAATGTAAATATTGATAAATATATGAAATAGTAACTACAGGTAAATAATGACCTAAGAAATTGTAAATATAAAGGGTTGTAGCTGATTCTTCTTTATTGTAAATTGAAAGATTTAAATTTTGAAACCGGCTACTATCCTAATATAGACCAATTGGCTTTAATTTTGACCTGTCCCATAATATGTATACACAAATTAAAGTGTATGTGTAAAAATAGCAAAGTAACTAAGCTTTACAGCAAACCGTTCAAATTAAAAATTTTAAACGAGCTTAGTATTGAAAGATATACTAAGAATCAACCAAGTAGAATATGTACTTACCGAACGTAAAAAATATAGACATCATTAGAATAACTGGACTACTATTTTTAGTTATTTTTTCTATGAGTTGTAAAAAAGAAGTAATAACTAATCCTAACATTATTTCTGAATTTAGAAATGAACAAAAAGTAATAATCATAGGTTACTCATCAAACGCAATGGAACCTTTTATTTCAAAAGATGGGAACTATCTATTTTTCAATAACCTTCAAGGTGCTAATGGAAAAGAACTTTATTATGCTGAAAGAGTTGATGATACAACATTTAAATTTAAAGGAGAAATACAAGGAGTTAACTCAACTGCTGTAGATGGAAATCCAACAATGGATGAGCGACATAATTTTTATATTATTTCTACACGTAATCTTGATACTGGAATTAAAACTATTTATGGTGGAATTTTTAATAACGGAATAGTTACAGGTTTACACGAAATAAATGGAACAATAAACATTTCTACACCATATTGGATAAATATGGGTGTTGAGGTTTCTAAAAATGGGAATATCTTATTTGTATCAAGTGCTAAGTTTAATATAGGTGAAAATTCTCCCAATAAAGGCAATATTCGATTTGCTATAAAAAGTGGAAATGAATTTAATATTCCAAATAATGAAACAGATATATTAGCAAATATTAATACTGATGGTTCTATAGAATATGCAGGTGAACTTTCTGCTGATGAATTGGAATTATTTTACTCACAAGTAACATTATCAAGCCCGCCAGTATTTAAACTATATTATGCTAAAAGAGAGCAGTCAAATGGGAAATTTGGAAGCCCTATATCCATTACTGAACCATTTGTTGGAAATCTAAACGCATTTGTAGAAGGGCCTTCTCTATCAAATGATGGTAAAAGATTATATTATCATAAATTAGATAATGATGTTTTTTCGGTTTTTATGCTTTCAAGAGAATAATAAAAGGCAAATTACCTATAAAAAATATAATCATTAGTATATTAGGCTACGTCTGAAATAAGAAACAAAAATTTAAAATTATTGATGAGACACATCTTCATTTAATACTAACACATTTCCCAATTATGGGAATAATAATCGAAATTGGAATTTTGGCTTACTGCCAATTTTTAAGGAATGTTGAAACAACTAAGTAAAACCCGAGAAAAAACACCTTTAAAACTGCTACTACGTTTAAACTACTTACTAAACTAAATATTTCCATATTACCCCTATTTCTATCGTCATAATAATCTAGCTTCTAGTAAAAACCAAAACATTCCCTGAACTCATTCCTTTACTCCCAATGGTGTAAATTTGACAAAACTCAGTTCAGTAACTATGCTATGTTATTGGCAAAACATAATTAAAGATTACGTATCGCATTCGGTTTATATTATTATTTATGTTTATCCAAATTCATTATATTTACGCCTCAGAAATAAACTACGTTTAGTGCGTGGTTGTGCGTAATACACAAAAAACAAAACATCATCTAGCTTATATAAAATACTATGAAAAAAGATACGAAACTTAGTTTAATAGAAGTAATATCAATGGCCGTAGGAACAATGATAGGAGCCAGTATTTTTTCTATTTTTGGCTTAGGAGCTAAAATTGCAGGTAATGATTTACCTGAAGCATTTATTCTTTCAGGTATTTATGCTTTAGTAGTGGCTTATTCATATGCTATATTGGGAGGTAAAATAATATCAAATGCAGGTCCTATTGCATTTATATTAAAAGGACTTGGAGATAGTATTGTAACCGGTGCATTAAGTATTCTTATGTGGTTAACTTATGTAATCTCTATTTCACTTTTTGTAAAAGGTTTTGCTGGTTACCTACTACCTTTTATACACGTAGAGCCTACAACATTCACCATTGGAATAGTTGAAGTAATCGTTATTTCATTTTTTACAGCACTAAACTTTTTTGGAAGTAAAAGTGTTGGAAGAGCTGAATTTTATATTGTTTTAGTTAAATTATTGATATTGTTGGTATTTATATTAGGTGGATTTATGACAATCAATTGGGGAATGGCTAAACCAGGTTTTGATACAGTTCATACAAATGGATTGCTAAACGCCTCTATTATATTTTTCCTTTCATATATGGGGTTTGGACTTATTACAAATGCATCTGAAAATATTGAAAATCCAACAAAAAATGTTCCTTTAGCTATATTTATTAGTATCCTATTTGTGATGATTTTCTATATATTAATTTCGCTTGTTACAATAGGGAACCTTCCGTTATCAGATATTATTAAAGCGCAAGAAAATGCGCTGGCTATTGCCGCAAAACCATTTTTAGGGAATTTTGGTTTTATTCTTATTACTATTGGAGCGTTGTTCTCTATTTCATCTGCTTTAAATGCCACTATTTTTGGTGGAGCAAATATTGCCTATTCATTAGCAAAGGATGGAGAATTACCTGACTTTTTTGAAAGAAAAGTCTGGTTTAAATCAACTGAAGGTTTGTATATTACCGCAGGATTAGGGCTTTTATTTGCATTATTTTTTGATTTAGGAGCAATCGCATCAATTACCAGCACTATTTTCACTGTTATTTATATTTTCGTTTTAATTTCACATTTAAGATTACAAAAAGAATACGGAGGTAACAAAATACTTATCTCCATAAACCTAATTATTCTATTCGTCGTTTTTGCAGCATTAATAAAATATCAATGGGATACCCAAAAAAGTGCTTTTTACGCTAGTATTTTTACATTTTTTGGTGCTATTATTGTTGAATATTTATATAGAAAATTAGGGAAACGGAAATTTAATACAGATAAAATTAACACACACAAATTTGACAATATTAAGCACTTATAACATAAGTTAGGGATTACATTGCAACATTAGAGTTTATACCTTTATCTATGTTTATCCTAATTCGTTATATTTACACTTTAGGGGCTAAACAGCGTTTAGCACATAGTTGATAAGTAATAATAAAAGAACAATCACATGAAAAAGATGGTAAAAATAGATATACTTATTTTCTTAGTAGGCATATTTTATATTTCTTGTGAAAAGGAAGCTGTAAAATCTGATTTAAATAACGTAAAAAAAAGAGAATTTATTAGTTCTTTTGAAACTGTAGATGATTTTGCGAATTTTTATATAACACCTCAGGGGCATAAAGGAACAACTTATCACGAACTATCCAATTTAATTGTTTACAGTGGAACATATTCTCATAAAGCGTGGATAACTGGAACAAACCCTACTTCAACATTGCTTATTAATAACAACCATCGAGGATACCCAACTATTCAACTACAAAATACCCTGAAAGGTACTTTTACAACACCTTGTTATATTACACTATGGGTTTGGTTAGATATGGAATTACAAGAAAATACATCTGGAGGAGATGATGATTGGTTCAGTTTTGCAACATTTACAGATGCCGAAACCGATAACTGGGATAGAACAGTTTTAGTTAATTTAAATCATAAAGGGTTTGTTCACTTAGGGCACGTTCCAAATCAAGGGGAGCAGTCATATATTTTTCAAACAACAAACCTAACATTTCCCCAAAAAGAATGGGTAAAATTAAAGATATATTTAGATTTTAGAGATAATGGATATGCTAAGGTGTGGCAAAACGGACAGTTAGTCTCTCATGCAAATTTGCATAACATTGATAACAAACTATCACAAATTCATTTTGGGATGTATGCTCCTCCTCAAATAGCAAATGGGGTCATATATAATGATGAGTTGAAAATTATAGAAGTTGATGGAGAATAAAAGTTCCCAAGAATAGCTGTTTTTAATACGAGTTCTAGTGATTAAACGAAAGCAAAGAGTTTTAAACAAGCAACACCAAATATAAAATTTGACCTTTTAAATAAAAAATGAATGTAAATATTGACAATTATATGTAATAATGTTGAGTAGGTAAAGGGTAAAGACCTAAACATTTTACATAGCTACGCGATAGCCTTCAATCTAACGAAACTTCAAAAACGACTATATTTTTTACGTTATTACACCTTCAGCAAAGCCAAAAGTACTCCTATAGAAGATTCAATATCATCATCTCGATTACATTCTTGCTTGTTATTTGTATTTCAAAAAACTTAATCTTATATTGTATCCTAAGCAATGTAGGACATACAACTACCCAAAATAAAATGTTATAACCAAAATTGCTAAACGCTACAAAATAGAATATATCTAAATCAAAAAATATGAATAAAAGTTTAAAATACTTAGTAATTTCAACCATAACATTTACTTTTGGTTACTTTTTTTTAAGAACTGCATATTATAGTTCTCAGGAAAACCCCTTTGCAAATGAAATTATATTAATTATCTTAGGAACTATTGCTACTATTGCAATCACCGCTGCTTTATTAAATAAGCAAAGTGAAGTTGAATTAGAAAAAGAACAAAATGTTAAACTATTTGATATAAAATCATCTCTATATTTTGAATTGATTGATTTTATTGAAGAAATAATAGTTCATCGAAAAATCTCTAAAAAAGATTTAATAAGACTGGATTTTTTAACCCATAAAATATCAGTAATTGCGAATAAAGAAGTACTAGAAGAGTATGCAAGTTTTATAATCTTATTAAAAAAAGTATCATCAGACATAGATGTAACAAGATCGGAGTCAATTGAATTATCTATACAATTAAATCAACTTTGTTCTAAAATTAGATATGACTTAATTAATAAAGAAAAAAATGTAAGTGATTTGAAAAATCTAATTTTCATAAACAGTTTACCTATAAAAAAGAATGATTAAATAAATCTATAATATTGCGTATGGTATATAAACACCTATATCAATGAAGGTATCTTTTTTGTTTACTACTTATGAACCAAATCCTATGCAAACGTTAAACACATCAAAATTACTGCTAAAAGTGCAATTAATTATACATAAAAGAAAGTAAGAATATATTTATCTTTAGACTTTAAAAATACCAAATATGGTATATCTGCCCATCCAACGAAATTAACGGCATGAATTAAATCTTTAAGTTGTGGCTATATTTCACAACTAAACAAACACAAATTTATTTTGGAATTTACGCTCCACCCCCAAATAACAAATAGAGTGATATACAATGATGAGTTAAAAATTACCACTAACAATTGTAAAATATACTAACGACGCCTAAAATTTGTTCAACTTTTGTTATATATTCTTATACAAAAAAGACTGTTTTTTCAAACAGTCTCTTTTATTATTTATTAAATACAAATATATAATCTTACTTATAAATTAAGTCAAATCTATCAAGGTTCATTACTTTTGTCCAAGCATTAATAAAGTCTTTCACAAATTTTTCTTTTGAATCATTACTAGCATAAAATTCTGCTAATGCCCTCAGTTCTGAGTTTGAGCCAAATATTAAATCTACCCTAGTTGCTGTCCATTTTTTTTCTCCTGTTTTTCTATCTTTCCCTACAAACTCTTCTTTAGAATCTGAAGTAGCTTCCCACTCTGTATTCATTTC
>Ga0256834_1001304_pt1 | contig 17179 bp, 10 predicted proteins | sample 4281140metaG_FD_190536 | JGI IMG/M metagenome (GOLD analysis project Ga0256834, IMG submission 190536) | Hydrothermal vent microbial communities from East Pacific Rise, Pacific Ocean - 4281-140 | ecosystem: Environmental > Aquatic > Marine > Hydrothermal vents | place: Pacific Ocean: East...
CGACCAGAATTCCATCCACATAATTTTCTTCGATTATATAATCCTTGAGTTCCGATATTATTTCCTTTAATTCGTTCAACCCAAGTTCCAAAAGCCTTAACGAAAGCATAAGGAAGCATAAAAACTTTAGGTCGTCATCGTCACTATACTTGGAAATTGTAAAACAATCGGATATCATTTTATGAATATTTTCGGCATTGTTCTCATTCTCTATTTTGTCCAATATTTCGACGATCTCTTCCCTAACATTCATGATATCACAAATTGAAAAGTATTGTTAATATTATGAATGACCAAATTAAAAAGATTAAAAATCCACTGGCCAACCAACCCAAGAAACCTCCGATGTTTTTTGGGTTTATTTTTAGAAGCTTTTCGGATAAATGTCCTATGGCTATGCCTATAACCACTAGTATTAGGAAAACAAACCTGTGGATGTTTAGGATGAAGATTATACAACTAACAACAATTGCCATTACAAAATTAAATAACGTCAATTTTTTAATATCATTCATAATTATATCTTAAAGCTTGTTATGTTTAATAAAATTTTAATGATACCAATGGAGACGGATGTATCCTTTGTTATATGTTTGATCAATTTTTTAAAAAACAATTATATAGGGGCAATTTTTCAAAAAGTTAAGAGAGAAGGGAATATATATATCTTCAAGTTTTATAAAAAGGGAATGGGAACGTCTATATTCTATGTTTCAACCGATGGAAAATTTATAATTTCTTCAAAAACCATACTAGAACAACCAAACCAAGACATGTTTTGTCAAAAATGTAACAAAGAGCTAAAAAATTCTTTTATAAGCTCTGTAGAACAAATAAATGAAGACAGAATATTGTCTATAAAATTTTCTAATAACAAAAAATTGATTATTGAACTTTTTAAAAAAGGAAATATAATTTTAGTAGACCAAGACGAAACAATAATATCTTGTGTCATAGACCGAAAAATGAAAGATAGATACGTTCTACCAAAGGAAAAATACATAGCTCCACCAAAGCCAACTAAATTACCAGATTATATAGAACAAGCCCAAGGTATAGATTGTTCAAGGACGTTTATTTATAAAATAAAAGAAAAAGAAATCTATAGTGCTTTTACTGGGGATTGTGAAAGAGTGATAGAAAAACCGTTGCTGGAGATTGTTTTTGAATCGTGGTTGGAAGAACTTATGCAAACGTCTATATCGGAGACGCTAGAGGAGGAAAAAATACTAGAAAACATGAAAAAATCCCTAGAGTCTTTGGATAAAAAAATAGAAGAATTAAAAGAAAAAATAAATTATATAGAACAATACTATCCAGAGCTTGAAAATTTAATAAACAAATTAAAAGAACTTGGTCTGGAAAACATAGATAAATGTAACGAATTTCTAAATAAGATATCAAAAGGAAAGGCAAAATTAATCAAAGAAGAAGATAAAATATATTTAGTTATAAAAAAATCTTAATGAGCCGTTGTCGTGTTGTTGGTTATTATTTCAAATTTTGCTCCAGAGCTCTTGAATTCTTCCAACGTATTCTTTATCTTTTCTAATATGTCTTTTGGTTCTAGGTTACTTGGTTTGAAAGTCATTTTTATTCCATTCATTATGAATACTATTTCCTCTATTCCAGACTTGGTATAGTTTAAGTATATTGTTGCTGGTAGATTCTTGACCACAGTTATATTGGAGCTTATATTTGGAAGTCTTGTGATCTTTATTTCGATACTTGTACTGCTACTGGTGTTATAGAATGTTATCATATGATTCTTTAACAAGTATCCATATAGCAACAACATCCATAGTTTTAATTTCTCTGATGTTGATTTGTTAGGTAGTCTTTCTATGCCACAGAATCCAGGTCCTTGGTTTGGTTGTATGGTCTTACCACAGACTATGACAGTTGAATTGTTCACCATCGTGTACAATACTTTGGTTATAGTACCCTCTGGACCAGAGACTATTGTCGTGACTTTGGAGTAGAATAATGTGTATTCCATTGGGTTTATGTTCGATGCAACCACCGAACTAGGACCATATGCATAACCATCCATATACATTTCAACCGAGAAGTTGCTAGATTTTCTCATTGACGATGTTACGTTTATATAGAATGTGGTTATATTGCCGGCTTTTTCTTTTAAATAATCCTTCAACTTTACCGCCTTTACAAACCATTTATATGGAACTATTGACTCCACAGACTTACCGAAATATTTCAAACATTTTTGATACATTTTTTGATATTCTTGATTCTCTTCTATGGTGGTTTTTGACTTTTTAGTCTTAGTGACAGTTTTTTTATTCGTAGTCTTTGTTGTAGATTTCCTTAACACAAAGAAATAAACAGAAAAACCAACCACACAAATGGCGATTATTATTATTGCAGCAATGATTCTTTTATCGAGGTTCATATCATTTAATTACTATTAATAATATATTTAAAGATTGTTAATAACAAGGACGATTATAGAAAATTTTATATTGTCCCACAACGACTTCCTTTATTAGGTCTTTCAAGGGCCCGTGGTCTAGCCTGGTTATGACGTCGGTCTGACATGCCGAAGGTCCCCGGTTCGAATCCGGGCGGGCCCACTTTTCTAGATTCTTGAATTGTGGGAGATTATTTAATCGGTATTTAAATTCTGAGTTTCTAACCTTTTTTCTTGATCCAATTTGAATAGAAAAATTCATTTATATGGTTCATGTAATTTCAGACCAAAGTATAGATAAATTTTTAAAATCAAAATAATAATAAACATAATGTTTTTATTGCCTCCGTAGCTCAGATGGTAGAGCGTCCGGCTGTTAACCGGATCGTCCCCGGTTCGAATCCGGGCGGAGGCGCCTAAATTCTTAGTAACTCTTATTTACAAATGTTTTATTCTCGAGTTTTTCATATAGTTGTTCAAACGAGTTTGGACTAATATTTTTACATTGTTTTGCATAGATTGTTAGGCTTGGACTTGTGATAGATATGTTGATCAAACCATTTTTATTGTAGTATTCCACTATCGAAAGAAAACCGTAGCTATTGTCTAATGGTAATTTTATTATTATTTTTCTTGGATTTGTATTATTTATAAATTTAATAAAACCAATATAGTCCAAGTAACCTAGAAGCTCCTCGAGATTATGTAAATTATACATAATATTATCTTTACTAAGATTAAAGAATCTATTATAAGAGGTGTTGAAACAGGTTGAAAAAACATCATCTGGCTTCTTTTCACTTGTATTAAAGAAGTAAATATTCATTATTGCTCCTATTATTGTACCGTTACCATTGTAAAACATACAAAACTTGTATATGTTTAGTCCTATATCGGAGGTATTGTTTGTGTAACCCCAGGCAACGAATGTGCCATTAAGATTTCTATAACCAATTTTTCTCCAAAGATTCGGGGCTACAAACATAGTATCAAAAGGCAAAAACATATCGTCACCAGGTTTAAATTCAACCATCTCATTGGCGCTATAATTACCAAATGACCCATTTAGTGCTATGCAAATTGTTCCATTTGTTTTGGAAACTTTTTCCATATACTTCAATATATTATAACCTTTTTCATAGACAACGGAAATTGATTGATTGTTATGAGAATACACTTTTTTAACATTATAATGGCTTGCAAAAACGTAAGTAAGAAATGATAGAATTACAAAGTATATTAGTATATAAGTAAACGTTTTGAGACCATTCATAATAACTCTATCACAAACTCGATATTTCAATATTCCTAATAATAGTATGTTTAGAAAATTTTATATTGTCCCACAACGACTTCCTTTATTAGGTCTTTCAAGGGCCCGTGGTCTAGCCTGGTTATGACGTTGGCCTTACAAGCCAAAGGTCCCCGGTTCGAATCCGGGCGGGCCCACCTTCTAATCTTACCCAAGTATAATGAAAAACAAGACAAGGAAGATGAAGTGTGTTAATATAGGTCCGATTAAACTTTCTATTTTTTCCTCTTCGAGTGTCAACACTATGGCAAAAACAATAGCCCCGATAAACAAAGCCATAAGTGAAACGTTTGAAAAATATAGCATGGCCACGGGTAAAAGATAAAGACCATATAGTATTGCTTCGACGACGAGGGCCAACGTTGGGCCATATTCTTTCTTTAGGTTTGTATATACGACGCCACGGAACAAATATTCATCAAAAAATGAAATTAGGAAAAATGTTACCAAGAGTGTGAGTAATTTATATTTTATATTTAACCTTAGGACTAAGAGCTTTAGTTTAACATATGGAATTGTTAATGCAAAACCCAATGGACAATAAAATTTTGATAATATGAGTAATAAAACTGCAAAACCCAATGCCAATCCAATGGAAACTATTAGATTCAATCCATTTATATTAAATGAATATTTTTCAAAAAATTCATCATAAGAATGAAAATAATCAAATAATATTAACGAAAACAATACTAAAATTGATAAAACTATGTAAGTTTTGCCAAGTAAATTATTCCAATAATAGACATAGATTGTCAGTAAACCGGCAAATAGTGAAAAAACTATAATTAAAAGTTTAGCGAAATCCATCCACCCTCACCAAGTATCTTTATATTTTCTATATTTTTCTTTGATCTACACACTGCGGTAACCGTGGTATTGTTAAAGAACTTGTTAAAAGATTTTGAAAATCTTGGCCACAAGAAAACGAAGATACCGTTTGGACCAGAGTAGATAAGGGCTTGTCTTGCATTGTTTTGGATCTTTGTTTTAGCTAGAAATGGTTTTAGTTTTTTTAATGCCAACGACTTGACTAGATCATATGTTACACTATTGTTTCTATAGATATTAACTTCAATATATCTTTTTAGAATTATTTTCATTTTTCCTGGGCTTAAGATTACTTTAATAGGGTAATAAAATGTTTTGTTTTTTGGAGTGAAGAGCGCCATATAAGTGCCATTTGGATATGATTTAAAGTTACCAAGGACCATGGATTCGATCAATGCAAGAAGAACCACGTACTTAATATTTTTCTTTACCGTGGTATAGTCTATATGTTCCCTTGCGCAGATAACTTTTCTCTTTGTAGTATTTTTCCAATTTGAATTATTATTGAGTGTAACATTTGGAGATATCCAAAATAGATCACGAATATATGCGTTGTAACAAATAAGCAATGTTTTATTAATATAAAAACTTGTATAGTTGAACTCGGTATAATAAAAATCCTTTGTTTCACTTGTTATGTTTTGAGAATTTATAACAAAATCAGAAAAAATAAAACAATCAATTTTATTATCTTTTATGGCTAAAAACCCTTCACTACTACTGGAAACATCTGGATTATGTCTCAAAAACTTAAAATTAAAATAGTATCCAGTTGTGTTTCCTAAACAATTATTAATTATGTTGTTTGCTTTTTTAAAATAATTAAAAAACAAATAGAATTGATGTGTTGTTTTGTACATATTTAAGTATTCTTGTCCAAGATTGCTGGTTTTTATAAAAACAAAATTAGCTAAATAAATCAATTGTAAACCAAGAAATAACGCTAACAAGATCAACAATATTATCCGATGTTCCATGGTTTAAAATATGGTAAAAATATATTAAATTTTTATCTTACAGAAGCTCTTCTAATGTTGGGACAAAGTACTTGTCATATTCTTGACCGTTCGAAATAAAGAGTATTGGTTTTTTATAATTGTAAAGCAAAGAAATTATTAAATTGTTTTTCGGATCCACGTCGTATTTAGTGAAAACAAAGCAATCGAAACCAATTTTCTCGTTATAAACCTCAGCCTGATAAAACATATCCTTACCTTGGGTCAAATCAAGGACTAGGACCCTCAAATCTGGCTCGAAGACTCTAACCATTTTCTCAAGTTCTCTGACCAGGTTTTCGTTGTTCGGCAGTCTCCCGGAGGTGTCTGCGACAATGTAGTTAAAGCCCTTGGACTTGGCCAGTGTTTCGGCGTCGTAAAGGACGGAAGAAGGATCCGCACCATAGGACTTCTTTATTATTGGTACGTTCAAAGCTTCGGAGTGTTTAGAGAGTTGTTCTATACTACCGGCTCTAAACGTGTCACCCGCTGCTATCAAAGGTAGAGCTTTAAATTTATTTTTTAATATATAGGCAATCTTTGCTATGGTTAGGGTCTTACCAACCCCATTTACACCAAAAACCAAAATTTTAAACAAATCTTTATCATTTTCTAGGAGCTCAAGCCCATATTTTTCAAAAGTTAGCTCTTTTTTGAAAAATCCTTTTATCGAATTTTCTATTTTTTCTTTGAAATCTTCTCCCCTAACCACCTCTAAAGATTGTAGTTCTTTTTCTATCGTCTCCTTTAAAGCCTCTGCCAAGCCTATGTCCACATCATCCTCGAGTAACGAAAAATAAAACTCATCCAGGTACTCGGATAATATATCCTTGTTTAGTTTGGTCTTACCCTTTATTTCCTTTTCCAATGACTTTACAAACTTATTAAGGCTAAGTTTTATCTTCATAGGACATCGCTTATAATTTCTTGAAGTCTATTTTAATTTGTGTGTTATAGTCTATGAAATAGTAAAGATTATCCAATACATTGTAAAACATATTCCTATGGGTTGGTTTTATAAAGACCAACACTATCTTATTTTTCAAGGATTTAGAAAAATAAATCTTTTTTATGTTACAAGCCGATAAATAAACCTCAAGAAATTCAAGAAATTTCTGGCTAGGGGTCACGTAGAACTCTATTTCAACTTCCGTAAGGGTCTTACCGTTTATATATGCCTTTATCTTTTTTATTCTATACTTGTAAGTGATTTTTTTAAAGTAGACGTTTTCTTTAATATTCGTCATTATAATAAAAATTATTAACAAAGTATTTTATAAAAATGTAACAATGAGGAAATTACCACTGACGGAGAAGTACAGACCCAAGTCGATAAAGGACGTTGTTGGTAACGAAAAACAAAAACAGAAGGTAATTCAGTGGTTAAATGATTTTTTCTCTGGCAAAACTTCCAAAAAGGCTATATTGATTCACGGACCACCGGGTATAGGTAAAACATCCTTTGTTCATGCCTTAGCCAATGAATTAGACCTAGAACTAATAGAACTAAACGCATCCGACTCTAGAACTTGGTCTGTTCTTAAAAAAATAGTCGAACCTGCGAGTTTGTCTTCATCCTTCTTTGGTAAAAGAAAATTAATACTCCTTGACGAAATAGATGGCATAAGTAAAAAAGAAGACCAGGGTGCTGAGAAAACCATATTAAAGATTCTACAGGTTTCTAAGAACCCAATAATAATGGTGGCAAACGATGCCTATGCCGACGCCATAAAGAACATAAGACAAAGTAAATTGGTTCAATTAATCGAGTTTTCGCCACCAACAGAAAGACAATTACTAAAAAGACTCAAGGAAATTTGTGAAAACGAAGGTCTTGAATACGAAGAAGAAGCTCTAAAGCTACTGATAAAAAAGAATCGTGGGGACATGAGAGGAATTTTGAACGATTTAGAGTCCATAATGGCATACACGAACAAAATAACGGTCAAAGACGTAGAAGTCATAGGCACAAGGGAGAAAAAGGACTACAGTATCTTCATGACGTTGGCAAAGGTCTTCAAATCTGAGAAGTGTCTGGGTGCGTCACTGGCGTTGGCAAATGCCTATGACATAGATCCAGAGGAGTTCCTTTTATGGGTCTCGGAAAACATACCCGTCGAGTATGAAAAACCCGAGGAGATCTCTAGGGCATATGAAAAGGTCTCTAGGGCGGATATGTTTCTTGGAGCCATAAAAAGAACACAAGACTGGAAATTTTTAAAATATGCCTCTTTTCTAATGTCCGCCGGTGTGGCGATGGCCAAGGACAAAAAATACTATAAGTTCACGAAGTATAGATATCCTTCGTTGATAATGTTACTCTTTAGGACAAAACAAGATCGACAAGCCGTGAAGGAAATCGCACAAAAGCTTTCGAAAAAGTTACATGTTTCGACCAGGCTCGCGGCAAAAGAGTTCGTTCCATGGCTAAGGATAATAGCCAAATACAACGTAGAAAAGTTTGCGGAGTTGGCCAAGTTCTTTGAACTTACTAAGACGGATGTAAAGAACTTAACCAAGAACGAAAGTATAGCGAATAAAGTATATAATTTAATGAGAAAAATAAAAGAAAAGAAGGAAATTAAAGAAGGAAAAAAGATAGAGAAAAAGAAGAAAGAACCAAAGAAAACAGAAGAAAAGAAAGAAGAGAAAAAGAAAGAATCTAGTCTTCTTGATTTCTTCTAAATCTTCTATTTATTATGACCACGCCAAAGGCTATTATCAAGAGATATACTGGATATACCGGGGCTGGCACCTCCGGCACCACGGGTGTCTTCGAGACCTGTTTCAACAATATCCATCTAAGTTGTGGGGTTGTATTTGGATAAATAAATCCAAAAGCCTCTTGTATATTTTTACTTAGTTGCACCGTACCAGCAACATAGACCTTACTTCCTATCACATTTATATAAACACTTTTCTTTGGCGTCAAAAGCTTTAGGAATGTACAATATTTTGTGGATATATTTCCCTTTAGACAATATTTTACAACAACTTTACAATTATTACCCATCTCCGAAAGTCCTTGCTCGGTATCCTTCATCCTACACCAATATACCTTACCGGAAATATGGGCTATTATATATATTTGTTCGTATTCATTTGGCTCTGCACATGGATTCGATGGTGCACAGAACGCCGTCCATGTTTTAACACCCAATATTTTCACCTCCACTGCGGCCGTCCAATTTTCACCAGAAAGACAATTCGTCCTGTTAAAGTCACAGATTAAATCAAGTATCTTATCGTTTATATAACCAACCCCAGCCAAAGTAGTGTGACAAATGCTATGGAATATCGTTATATTGGTTACCGGTTCTGTTCCAGGCTTTAATCCGTAATCGCTACAATTTTTACCAAACTGTATGGCCGCTGGGACACATTCGCCTACTTTAAAACCTTTTTTGTATGCTCTATCTTTACTTGGCTTACCATACATGTAAGAGGTTTTACAAATCCAGCCAGGGCCATATTTATTCGAACTTAGATTAACAGCATATATGTTACATTTTTCATCCGCCACCGGTAGAACATCTCGTATCCAATTTTCCAATATTTCCGATCTCTCGGAGGAAGGATAACTATCTAAAATGTTTAAATATTTTTTACATATGTTCTTTACCTTATTCAATTCTGAACCAGATACGGCTAAATCGGAACAAGCGCTACATGAGCCTTTTTCTGCGACACAATAAACCAATACACCTGCGACAATACAAGAGCTTGTCGTTATATAAGGCAAACACGTACATTTTCCATTTAAGTACTGACAAACACCAGATCCGCTGGAGCAAGAGCCACAACAATCCTTTGCCTCGATCACAGGGAATTTCGAACCAGAGACAACCTCATCCAAACAACCACTCTCGGACGGTTGACAAGCTATTCCGGACCAGGAGCCTTGGTTCCATGGGAGGACAGCCGACGCACCTAGTTTTGATATAATATTCTTTACATAGCTCTCTTGTAGGCCGTTGTAATAGTCATAGCTCAACGTTGCTATGCTTCCGGCACAAGATCCTACGAAACTAGATATTTTACCCCATTCGTTGCTACTTAGGCTATATGCATAACAACCATGGGTACTGTAATTCTTTGGCGCTGCCTTGTTTCCAGCGCATATAACGTAATTGTTGATTAATTTATTGTTTGCGAAGAATTGTTCTATATCAAGGACATCAAACAACCAATCGTTCTTTGTCCTTAGATAACAAGTTCTATTAAACGTTTTGTTACATTCATCTTCCAATGTTTTTAAGAAGAATTTTACCAAATGATCCAGTTTATTTGGGAATATCGACACGTTGACCAAAATTGGTTTCTTGACTATCTTACCAGGTGGTAGGTAAATTTTTCCAACCTTTTGTAATGGGCATCTATACGTTAGATTATAATAATCTACGTAACTCGTCGTTATATTATTATGAGCTATCAATTTACATTGTGATATATTTATTGCATATGCATATTTGTTACCAGGTATCGAATCGTTTAAGTAGAACTCTGGACTAAACGCTGGACATGTTCCAACGTTTCTTCTAGATATATTGAACTGGAGTATGACATATTTATAGGTATAAACACCATCCTTTGGACCATTCCAATTTGCACAAGTAAGTATTTGCGGTGTTCTATTGCTCCATATTAGACTAAAGCATTTTATACAGTTGGTACATATTGGTATCTCTGTGCTGTTTTCACCAACAATCTTTCCATTCACGGTGTCTTTAACTTTGGCGGTTATTAGAAGCTTTGCAGGGGGAGCACCATGATACCTCAGAACCACGTTTTCAAACTTCTGTATTATATACTTACAAGATGGTAAAGTATTGAGTACATATGTATCAAAAATAGGTGGGTTATCGGAATAAATCGAAATGTTTGCATTTATATCCGTTTTATAATAATTAGTTATGTTTAATGTTATGTTTGATGGTTCACCTGGACAATAACACCATTTTTCTTTGCCAGTTGTTATGTTTACAAATGTTATATTAACTATTTCACCTAACAAGACAGGTATTTTACAATCTTTTATTGAATTTCCGTTGTAAAGACATTGTTTGTTTATAAATGCGGATTTATTTATATAAACCACAGGCATTACCCAACCAATTGTATTTTTACCAGGTGGTGTACTTATCTTGAACTTGAATATACAATACTTGCCAGAGCTTGTCGTACAGTTGTAAGGCGTTATGTTTTCTATATATATCTCGCCTTGATCCACGTACCTTATAAGACCAACGTAGACTTCAAAATTCTTGAACTTGTTACATTTCACGGTTACATTTAGCTTTAGAATCGTAGGGGCGTTACAAAGCGTTATCTTGTTCACATTTGTCTTTATTGTTGCCACGCATTGATCTCGACATGCAGGCAAGTAGTAAACATCCTTTTCTAAGAAATTAGTTCCATCCACACTTGAAATAGAATTTATTTTGACTTTATAGAATAAAGGATAGTATTTTAGACCAGTTAATGTAAATGTATAATTTTCACAAGCTCCTTCGTCTAATGTTGTCTCTGGTAAAGTTTTCACGGCATATCCCTTATAATAGGAAATATTTACCTTTAGAGAGTTAAGATCTATTGGGGTTTTATTGTTTAAATTACATAATTCTATTTGTGCCGTTGTTGTACCACTAGAGTCCACAAGAAGACATTGTTTACTTGGCATTATCATTACATCCACTGCATTAAAGTTACATAACGATCCATTCTTACAGGTTGAACTACAAGCACCAGGCGAACAAACAACATCCAAGGTTCCGTTGTACAATGGGGTTGTGTTCTTTACACAGGAACATATTCCCGAAATTGAACCATTGAAATATGCCATGACACTGTCGTAACACGAGCCATAAGTATGGGTAAGTGTTTTTTCGTTGGATAGTTTCACGGAGAATGATTTTGAATTAGCCCAAGGCCATAGACGACAGAAAAGCCTAATTGCGCCTAGGGTTGAATAGAACTTATCATAGGCATATTTACATTGTCCTAGATATGTTAGTAAAATTCCTGGACCACAGTTTGGCCATTTAATCTTTGTATAGTTATCGGTAAAGTTTAGATATGGAATTGATACCGAGTATGTGAAATTACTATAAGGATAGGTTGAATTTTCTATTGCCTTTATTTTGACCTCTAAATAGAAACCCTCGCTAATGTTTGGAAATTGGGAACATGTGAAGTTTATATAATTCTTACCAGTGCTTGCGGAACAATAAACACTACCTTTAATAAAGCTTATTGAGTTTATGTTTAGGGTTTTCTTGTTTTCTAGGGTTAGATTTATATAGACTTTGTTATTTATACTTTCTCCATAGTTGGTTATGTTTAATATATCGTTTTTAAACTCTAAACCAAAACAATTCTGCTCCGTATGATTGAAAGGATCGTATATGACCAAGGTTTTATTTATCGCAGAGGTTCCGCTAACGTTTGCAAAACAAATCACCCATCCAATGAACGGTATGTTCTTGTATCTTGTTATATTGTTTTGCTCTTTTAACTGGCCTATCGTTGAGCCCAATGCCAACGTTTTTATACCCCATTTAAGACCTATGGCGTCACTTGGTAAATTACTAATGTTTTTGAAGAAACATGTTACGATCATTTTCTTACCGCCACTAATGTGCCAAGATTCCGTTACGGTGAACAATTTATAGACCTTTTTTATGTCCATTATTATCGGGCTTGGTGTTACATTGACCGTGATTTTATTACCGGTTTTTGGTGGAACTTCTATGGTATACTTTTTCTCCGCCTTTGGCGTCGTACTGGTTGTTTTAGCATAAATCTTTACATCAATGGTCAACGTCATTCCTGGATTGACGCCAGATAGGTTTGCAATTATTTCTGGTAGGTTTTTCAAACTAACGTTCCATTTGGTTATTGTTATCGTAGAACCAGAATAACTAAGACTCTTGTATGGCGTTGTTGCAATAACATTATTTATTGTTACCGTTGGGGTTATTGAAACAACGACTTTTCCAACTATTCCTGGGCTGACAACATCAAATGGTATGCCTATAAAGAAATAGTTACTGTTTCCATTGAGCCAACCAGTTTGTATATTATTAGGCGGAAGTATAACACCTTGCCCTTTGACAACCACGTACGTTGTCTTATTCCACATATAAACAGGTATTTCAAAAGACTTAGCAACACCATTCGTGTCCAATAATGTTATTTTCATTTTCTTAGAATAGTTAAACTCTGGATAGTCTATGGTACCCTTAACGATAAAAGTAATGGTTAAATTGTACTTCTTTCTTGGGAATTTTGGATACTCCGTGTCGTTGATGTAAATCGTTATATTGTATTCGTTGCTATTTATTACCGAAACTTTTTTAGAACAAGTTGCGCCGGTTGGACAATTGTATATATAGACGTCCTCTATGGTCAAAGGTCTAGGATGGTATAACGTAAAGTTATACGTTATGTTACCATAGTGTGTACAATTTTTACAACAATTTTTACAGTATCTGGTCTTATTTATCGTGAAATTCAATGGTAGATTTATCTTGTATGTATTACTTCCGTAGCTTGGGGCTGGGTTGGCAAATACATATTTTAACGAATATAAACTAACGTTGGTTACGTTACAGACCTTGACTACGAATAGTTTATAGGATCCATATTTACCAATCAATTGTTTGAATGTATTACTAATGTTTATATCATTCTTAGCAAAGTTTTCCAACGTTGTTCCCAGTTGGGTGCTAAGCTGGTTTGGATTGGAAATACCAACGACTATTATGTTTTTGGTATTTGTTAAATTAGACCAAGTATCAAAATTAACTGTTATATTGTACTCATAAGTCGAATTATGGAAAATAAGATTGAATGGAGGATAGGATGTCGTTGTGGTAGCGTTTTCTTTGACCAAAACAGCCAAACATGTTGATTTTATTAATATACTTATATTATGATCCAAACAACCCAATATATCGCTCACGTTTGGGTCTCCGGTGGCATAGGAATCTGGATTTTGACATGTTGGACAATTATCCCAGTCTGGATAAATGCCTAGAATTTGTATTTTACAGTTACATGGGTTGAATATTCTTTGGTCTTTTATTTGCCATTCGCCTGATAAAGTCTTTCCAAGTACATTCACGGTTGTGACCAAACACACGGTGCTGGTGGAATAAGTACCAGTCAACGAAAATTGTACTTGACCACCGGTTTTAATTTCATTTTCTGGGAACTTACAAGAAATATTAAGATAACTTACTTTGTGCGTGGCATCGTGATTCAAAACACTCTTACAATACGAGTCTAGATATGATCCCGTGGCCACATCGATGACATGGAATGAATTTATGTTTACATCTGGATCTGTGAATTGTATGGATAAATTGATGGTATCTGCGCTACTATCTAAATCTGCATATTTCGTCAGCGAAAATTTAAGAGTAAATGTACCAGAACTTACTTTTTCATCTAGTTGCTCGGATGGTTGGAACAAGAATAAATCCGTTGCCAAAGGAGGAACTAAAAATATTGTGTTTTTGTTTAAATTATTCTTTATAGGTATTATTTCTAGACCTATGGATTTTGACGTGTTTAGATTGAACGATAGATTATAGGTTATATTTGTAACGTTGAAGTATATCCTTGGTGGATCTAGTTCTCCTTTATAACTTATGTTAAGTGGAACATCTATAAGAGTATCCGATGAAAAAATCGGAATCCTTAGGATCAATAAACAATACGAAGATGTACAAGTTAATGTTGGTTTTCCTTTGTATAGAAGTTTTGGTGGTGTTGTTTCGTTATCAAAAACATAAACAACGGGTGTTTTTGGTAAAGCTACCTTTATGTTACTATCGGTAAGTATTAATTTTGCATAAACCGTCATGTATCCAAAATTAAGACTTATGCTTGCGTTACCTTTTAGAATATATGCTTCTAAGGATTTTGTAAAATTAAATACTGGATAAACCTTAGCCAACACAGCATAGTTGTTAAAAACAAGGAAACTAACGTTACTAACGTTGTACCAAATTGTACCGTGTTTTTTAAGGACCTCGTATCTTGTTATAAGACTACTGTTGTTTGGAACAATCCATTGAACATTTTTTGGCGTAACGTTTGTGGTGTTTGAAAGCTTGAATACATATAAACCCTTTATGGTATATTTTTCGGTGTATAATGTCTTATTTATAAAGGAACTCTCTGTATCATTTATATATACTAACTCACCCGTTAAGGAAATTTCAGAAGGTTTTATGAAATTACTTCCCGGTAGTAAACTACCAGAGATTATGTATATTTGACTAAAATTGAATATTTTTCCATCATATTGACTAAAATCCAAATAGTAGGTAGAACCGGTATAGGTTATAGTTTCGGCCTTAAAACCTAAGAACGGATTTATTAAAATTTCATCTGGATATGTTTTTGAACTTGTGTTTGGTATTGTAACGTTACAAATAAATAGATGTTGTGTTTTATCATAAACACAATCAGAAGAATTTAAAACTTTTAAACAAAATAGATAACCGCCCTTTTTATCAAAATAACAACCCGTTGCAACGGTCACACCAGAAATCAATGTTTGGTTAGAATAGTCCAAGAGATATCCAAGTTTGTTTTTATTGACGTTCAAATAATATTGAAATGTTATAGGTTTTCCGGTGCTGAATAAAACCTTCTCATAACCGGACTTCGCCAAAGAATACCAATAGAGCGTTATGTTTATGTTTTGTATTTTGTTCGTTAGAGACTGGTAGCCTATTGTTTCAGAATATACAGAAACATTAAATAATAATAACAATGTTATTATTCCTATAAAAGCCAAAGCTTTTCTCATAATTAAAAGAATAACAATATACTATTTTAAAAATTTATTCGGAGAAAGAATTATTTTATCTTATTTAAAATTCTATGTCCCTTGTTAGAACAATTTTAAGTACGTCGTATATTGTCTCCACGGGATATATTTCTATCTGATCTAGGATTTCCTTTGGAAGGACTATATCATCCAAGTTCTTCTTTGGAATTATGAACTTTCTAAGGCCTGCGTTGAAGCCACCTTCTATTTTCTTCGAGACACCACCCACCGGCAAGATCTCGCCACGGATGGATATTGCGCCGGTTATACCAAAGTCCTGTCGTATTGGGATGTTGGTCAACGCCGAGATCACTGCAACGGTTATCGCCGCACCCGCGGAATTGCCGTCAACGCCGCCCATCGAAGTACCGGTGACGAATTGTATGTTTATGTTGTACATTGAAATGTCCTTGCCAGTTATCTTGCTTATTAACGACGCCATGTCCAGAACGCTTTCTTTGGCTGTTTTACCGAGACTACCGGTGGCTATTATCCTTCCTTTACCAGATTTTAAAGGACCGTAGACCTCAACCTCTATGATCAAAGGAAGACCAACTATTGGGGTACCAAATTCATCGACAAAGACCGAGAGTCCATTGACTTTGCCTATTGCGTCCTCCGAGGTCTTTATAGGGAAGTAGTTCAAGAAGTCTTTCATATGCTCTTCTATGTTTTGCTGTAGTATTGGCTTTGCATATTTTTTGGCCTCTAGGACATCCTCTCTTTCGACATACTTATGGCCTTTCTCTCGGGCTATGTCTCCGGCCAACTTAACCAAACCCGATAGGTCCCTAAGTCTTAGGGTTAATTTTCCCTTTTTACCCGCGCGATATTGGGCTTCTTTGACTATTTCTTCGACGGCTTCTCTCGTGAAATGTGGGATCCTGCCATCTCGTTTGACCTCTTGAGCAACGAATTGAACAAATTTTATCCTGTTTTCGGGGGTGTCGTCGACGTATTCCTTCATAAGGACCTCGTAACCTTCGCCCCGGATCCTTGATCTCAACGCTGGGTGGATCCTGGCGATGTCTTGGACTGTTCCTGCGATGACCAGTATAAAGTCGCATGGCACCGGCTCGGTCCTTATTATCGAACCGGCTGAACCCTGGTGTTTACCATAGATCGGATATTTCTTCTCCTGGATTGCCGTTAGTAACTGCTCTTGAACCTCTAAAGGCAAGGATCCTATTTCGTCTATGAACAAAACGCCTTTATGGGCCTTATGGATAAGGCCTGGTATGACTCTTCTATGGGGCGGTATCCTCATTGGGCCCGCTTGATAAGGATCATGGGCCACATCGCCCAATAAAGACGATGGTGTTGCCCCGGTCGCCTCTATGAATGGTGCCTTTTCCCTTTTACTGTTGTCTATCAAAAGAACGGGGAGATTTAAATCGGTCCTAACGAACTCCATTGGTCCTTTGATGAACAATATATATGTCATGAATAATATGGCCGAGACTATCATCAACATTATGGCAAGATCCTTGCCTATATATGGCGATAGTATGACCACGGAGATTATCGACAACAAGAACAAAACAAATACTTTTTTAGTCTCGGACTCCCTCGATTTAGCCAAGGAAGCCTTGATTTTTCTTTGTGTTTCTATGAACTTTTTACCCTCGCCCTTTGGAAAGACCAAGATCTTTGGTTGTGTCTCATCCTCGGGGTTGGGCGCAACGACGATGTCGTTGAGCTCTCTAACGGGCAAGAGTTCTGCCATAGACTTTGCTATCATGGACTTACCGGTGCCAGGTAACCCT
>Ga0256834_1001305_pt1 | contig 17171 bp, 17 predicted proteins | sample 4281140metaG_FD_190536 | JGI IMG/M metagenome (GOLD analysis project Ga0256834, IMG submission 190536) | Hydrothermal vent microbial communities from East Pacific Rise, Pacific Ocean - 4281-140 | ecosystem: Environmental > Aquatic > Marine > Hydrothermal vents | place: Pacific Ocean: East...
TATTATTGGCATTTCAATTGGCATGATGATTGGTGCTTCAGTAATTGTAGCTAGATCACTTGGTGCAGGAAAAGAAGAGCAAGCATATTCCTACGCTGGCACAGCAATCATTGCTTCTTTTTTAATCAATGCAATAATCGCTACCATTTTGCTATTATTATTAGACCCATTATTAGCTTTGCTTAATACTCATGGTGAAACACTTGTTCATGCAAAAACCTATTTAACTATTATTTTACCCACCACTCCATTTTTTGGCATTGGGGTTGTTGCTATGGGAATTTTACGAGCTAAGGGCGATGCAAAAAGAGCCATGTTTATAACTCTTGCCGGCGGTATTCTTGTTGCCATTTTAGACCCAATATTCATTTTTACACTTGGTCTAGAAATAAAAGGCGCAGCAATTGTTGTTGCTATAGTAAGAGTAGGCTTTGCCTTCTTGGGTCTATATTTTCTTATCGGTGTCCATGATATGATCCGCTGGCCAAATATTTCTCGCTTTTTTGCAGATTTAAAAAAACTCTTAGCATTCGCAGTGCCAGCAATTTTTACAAATATCGCCTCTCCCTTTGGCGCATTCCTAATTGCCCAAGCCATTACCTCCTATGGCGATGAAGCGATTGCAGGTCAAGCCGTTGTTGATAGACTTATACCAATTACTTTTGGGGTAATATTTGCCCTCTCGGGTGCTGTTGGGCCAATCATTGGCCAAAATGCAGGTGCTGGAAATATGGCACGAGTTCGCCAGACTCTAATTGATGGGATAAAATTCAATATCATATATGTATTAATAGCTTGGGCTTTGCTTTATCTTGGAACAAATCTCATAATCAATATTTATTCTGCAACTGGTGACATGGCATTAATGATAAGATTATTCACCTCCATTGTAGCCGCATCATTCTTTTTTAATGGACTGCTATTTGTTACCAATGCCGCCTTTAACAATCTTGGTCACCCGCTTTGGGCAACTAGCTTAAACTGGGCTCGCCAAACAATTGGTGTGCTTCCATTCATCTGGGTTGGGGCGCATTTTGGTGACTTAAAAGGCATAGCTTGGGGCGCAGCAATTGGCTCAATTCCTTTTGCACTTCTAGCAATATACATGGCTTTTGAATTAATAAGAAAACTTACAAATGATATTGAAAAAGATAAATCATCTCAAAAACAAATATAAAAAGAACAGCCCCTTTAAATAGGAAATAGGCCAGATAGGTTCATCACCATATCCAGCCTATTGAGATTAGGGGTTGCCCTATTTTATATATTTAGCGAAGCCAAAAATATGCACGCTCTGATCGACGTTGATTTAACAAACCAGCAGCGTTTTTTGGTGCTATGCGACCTGCATCAAATAAGTCATATCGGTTCAAACCCAAATCACTAAGACGAGAATTATCAAGACTAGATAACGCACTTATTGACCGACGACGAATAATATTTGAAAAAATACCCATGATTTCTCTCCTTAAGATTGGTTTTATTATTTGAACTCTTGTTCATATAAACAATATAGGGACTTGCAATTCATCAGTCCAACAAATAGATTTCATCACATCAATCAATTTTTGTGATGGAACTCAACATGGCTACTCCTCTAGATCTAGATCAATTACAAACATTCTGCTCAATTGCCGATTGCTCAAGTTTTACCGAGGCTGCTAAAAGAGTGTTCAAAACTCAATCAGCCGTTTCTATGCAAATCAAGCGATTAGAAGAGCGTTTAGAGGCAAAATTATTCATAAGAGACGGGCGCAGAATTTCCCTCACACCAGAGGGTGAAACACTCTATGCACTTGCACGAAGAATGTTGCGTTTAAATGCTGAAATTATCGACCTGTTCTCACAAGGCGACTTAGCAGGAAATATTCGTTTTGGTGTGCCAGACGATTATGCGGTGCGATTATTACCCATCGTCCTTTCAGGCTTTCAACATACTCACCCAAAAATCACCGTTGATGTAAAATGTATGGCAAGTGAAGACCTGCTAGAGGGAATGAACGAAGGAAGATTTGATTTAATTGTATTTTCACAAGGTACAATGGACGAATTTGGCGAGTTATTTCGCACCGAAAAAATGCGCTGGGTAAGTGCGCATGACAGCAAAGCACTAAAAACCGACCCATTACCTATTGCCTCAGGGCCACAAACCTGCCTTTGGCGCAATAACGCAATCGAAGGCTTAAATAGGACAGGAAAAGATTATCGAATTGCCTATACCTCATCAGACGCAACTTCAATTTCAAGTGCCGTGCAAGCAGACCTAGCCATTGGCTTTTTACCAGAATCAGCAATTCAGCAGGGAATGCAAATAATAGATAATGATGCAAAACTACCACGCCTACTTGACGCACAAATAGCAATAATGCGAGCCTCGCACGCCTATGGCGGCATCTATGACGCTCTAGCAAACCACATTAAAGATGCTATGGGCAACCTTGAAGGAAAAGAAGAAACATCAAAAGCCGCACAATAATATTTCATTTAAAAAACACCTCGTCAAACTTAATATAATGATTGCCTTATATCAGAAACCACCCCTAACTTGACATAAGAATTATCTTATGTCAGAAACCACCCTATAACTTGATATAAGAATTTTCTTATGTCAGAAACTGCAAAGTTTTTGAAATATGAATTTGAAAGATTACATCTCAGGCAAATATATAGAGAAATATCAATATAAGAGCTTCCAGCCAACACCTATCAATACAAGTTGGGAATTTTCTGACCCAAAATTGCAAAGCATATTAAGTGAAGCAGATAGGGCAATTGGCGAGCTTAATGCCTTTTCACAAATAGTGCCTGATGTTGATTTCTTTATTCGAATGCACATTGCAAAAGAGGCAACACAATCAAGCAGAATAGAGGGAACTCAGACAAATATTAAAGATGCCTTTCTAGAAGAATCTGATATTATTGATGAACAAAAAGATGACTGGCATGAAATTCAAAATTATATAACTGCTATTAATTCTGCGATTAAAAAACTACAAGAATTCCCACTTTCAAATAGGCTATTAAGAGATACACACAAAATATTGATGCAAAGCGTGCGTGGAAAAGATAAATTGCCAGGTGAGCTTCGAAGTAGCCAAAACTGGATTGGAGTTAGCTTAAAGAATGCAAGTTTCATCCCCCCTCATCATGACGAAGTTCCGCAATTAATGTCTGATCTAGAGAAATTTTTGCATAATGAAAAAAATTATGTTCCTCATTTAATCAAAATTGCAATTGCTCATTATCAATTTGAAACTATCCACCCTTTTTTAGATGGTAATGGGCGCTTGGGAAGACTAATGATAGCACTTTACCTTGCCGACAACAGTCTTCTTACAAAGCCAGCTCTTTATCTCTCAGATTATTTTGAAAGAAATAAAACCCAATATATCGATCATTTAATGGGTGTAAGAGACGGTAATCATATGAAACAGTGGCTAATATTTTTCTTACATGGGGTAATAGAAACTGCTCAAAATTCTATACAAGTATTTCGCAATATAATAAACTTGAAAAACAGTATTGAAAGCGAAATACTTCCTCGCTTCAGCACAAGGAGACAAAATAACGCTCAAGCCCTTATGCAACTATTATATAAAAACCCTATAATTGATATAAAATCGGTTGCAATAATTTTAAAAATGAACACAAATACTGCAACTAGTTTAATATCAGATTTTACAGAATATAAAATATTGCATGAAATAACAGGACAAAGGCGCAACAGGCTTTTTGTCTTTAATGAGTATTTTGCTATTATAAATGATACTTAAGAACTTTCATAACAAAGGATAATAAAATGCCAAAATTCATCATTGCTTATCATGGCGGAGCAAAGCCAGCCACGCAAGAAGAGGGCATGGCACACATGCAAAAATGGAAAAGCTGGATTGCTGGCCTTGGTGATGATGTCATCAATCCGGGGACACCTTTGGGCAAGTCAAAAACTATCAGCGCAGATGGTGTTAAAGATGCCCAAAATGGCATGAATGGCTATATGATTGTCAAGGCAGATGACCTAGAAGCTGCAATAAAAATCGCTAAATCTGATCCGTTTTTACAAATGAAAAATGCTAGCGTTGAAGTTGCGCAGATTGTTGAGATGGGGTAATTTAAAAAGAAGGAAAACTTATTTAGCTTCCAATAACTCCGCCCTTAACCAGCCAGAGCAGCAATTTATATCCATAGCCCAGAGCCAAATCCCTCACCCTGAGCCAATCCAACATGTCACCCTGAGCGAAGCGAAGGGTCTTAGATGTTTCACTTCGTACAACATGACAATTGAGAGATAGCCCTAATAAGCGGCATCAACAAACACACGATTTATATCACCATTCCATTTGCCATGATAAAGCTCAAGCATTCGCTCGGCCAGTGTTTTACCTGTTTTTAGCGTATATTCTAGTGGAGCTAAATGATGCACCTCGTTCATTTCTTCGCCATTTAACTCATTTCTAGCAATCAAGCCCGCAGTTGAAATATCGAGCATTTGCCTTGCTATCTCGCCTACATTTGTTTTACGAAACTTTGCCTTTAATGCTAATTTTGGCACATCATGACGCAAATCTCTACGCTCTTCCAAGCTCCAATCTTTCACTAAATCCCATGCAGCATCAAGCGCAGCAGAGTTATAAAAAATTCCTGCCCAAAGCGCAGGAAGTGCGCAAATTTCTGCCCAAGGTGCGCCGTCCGCTCCTCGCATTTCTAAGAATTGTTTCATTCTTACTTCAGGAAAAATTGTTGAAATATGATCTTCCCAATCAGCAATTGTTGGCTTTTCACCCATGAGTTGTGGCAATTTCCCATCTAAAAAATCTCTAAAACTCTCGCCCGCAACATTGATATATTTGCCTTCTCGCATCACAAAATACATCGGCACATCAAGCGCATAATCAACATATCGCTCAAAGCCCATACCCTGCTCAAATACAAAAGGAAGCATGCCCGTACGTGCTTTGTCAGTATGTTGCCAAATATAAGAGCGATAAGATAAAAACCCATTCGGCTTGCCGTTAGTAAACGGTGAATTGGCAAACAAAGCAGTAGCAATTGGCTGTAGCGCAAGGCTCACCCGTAATTTTTTCACCATGTCACTTTCAGAGGCAAAATCTAAATTCACCTGCACCGTAGAAGAGGCAAACATCATCGACGTGCCAAGCTCACCAACTTTTTCCATATATGGCTTCATTACCGAATAACGACTTTTTGGCATCATCGGTATTTCATCTAATTTCCAAGTTGGCGCAGTTCCAACCCCCAAAAAACCGATCCCCATAGGGTCAGCAATTTTTGATAACATTTTTAAATGTGCCGCAGTTTCTGCACAGGTCTGATGAACATTTTTAAGTGGCGCACCACTAAGCTCAAACTGCCCCCCTGGTTCAAGCGAAATCGCCGCACCACTATCAAGACATTTAAGCCCAATTATCTTGCCCTCATCTAATAATGGCTGCCAATCCTCTTCCGCCATGATGCCTTTTAATAAAGCCTCAATGCCATTTTCACCCTCATAAGGAACAGGCGAATTATCCGCACGATAAAAAGTAAACTTCTCATGTTCAGTACCAATCCGCCAATCAGATTTTGGCTTGCTTCCCTTGGAAAGAGCCTCAATTAAATCCACCTTAGTTTCGATAAGCGGCGAAACACTATCAATAGCCATAAGATAATAACCTATTTTTGAAAAATTATATTTTAATAATAAGAATGATTTTTATAAATGCAATGGTTTTATCGCAAATTACCGATGAATATTTATTGATATATTATTGCCTGAATAAGTGCCAAAGCCGCAACCGCCGCCGTATCTGCCCTTAAAATTCTCTCACCTAAACTAATAGGAATAACAAAATCTTGCGTATATAAAAAAGCTAACTCTTCATCAGAAAAACCACCCTCAGGGCCAATTAAAAGCCCAATTTTTTTACCCCTAAGGGCTTCTAAAGTTGCAAGCGGCGAACCTGCCTCTTTACTCTCATCTCCAACAATTAAAACTCGCTCTCCATGCTCGACATACCAGTTTTCAAGTAATTTTTTAAAAGTGGTTTGCGCTTCAATTTTAGGTATATTAAGCACTTCGCATTGCTGCGCTGCCTCAACAACATAAGCCTTTAGTCGCTCAGTCTTTAGTTTTTGCGCTTGTGTATGCTGAGTAATAACAGGTGCTATATTACTAACTCCCATTTCGGTAGCCTTTTGTATCATATAATCAAGCCGAGCTTTTTTAAGTGGCGCAAATCCATACCAAAGGTCAATATTCTTAGGCTGAACAGCAATCTGCTCAAGCAATTTCACCACAGATTTTTTTCTATCCGCTTGAGTAATTTTCCCCAACCATGCGCCATCAACCCCATTAAAAACAATTAACCCATCGCCAGTTTTCTTACGCAACACGTTAAGCAAATGATTGCTTTGAGATTTATCAAGCTCAATCTCAACACCATCTTGCAAAGCATTTTCAACAAATATTCGAGTTATTTTTTTATGATTGCGGGGCATTTTATTGACCTTATATAAAAACTAGATGATAAACTGATCATTAAAGTTAGGTAGAAATTTATGCAAGAAAAACTAAAAGTTGCCGATGCCACTCAAAATAATTGGGTAGATAGATTTTCCCCTAGCTGGGCAAAGCCATATTTACGCCTAATGCGGCTTGATAGACCAATTGGCATCTGGCTACTCTTTTGGCCTTGTGTCTTCTCCTTTTTGTTAGCAAATATCAAAGACCCAAACATATCAATAAATTGGTATTTTCTACTATTATTCCTCATTGGTGCTATGGTGATGCGCAGCGCAGGTTGCACTTTTAATGATATTGTTGATCGCAATATTGATAAAAAAGTCGCCCGAACTCGCTCTCGTCCAATCCCAAGCGGGCAAGTTAGCGTAAAAAAAGCTATAATATTCTTGCTTGCTCAATTATTAATAGGGCTTTTAATTCTAGTCCAGTTTAACTTTTTTACAATAATCTTGGGCGCATCTTCACTTATTTTAGTTGCCATTTATCCCTTTATGAAGCGTATAACTTGGTGGCCGCAGCTGTTTTTAGGGTTGGCGTTTTCTTGGGGCGCACTGATTGGTTGGTCATCAATTTTTGGCTCACTAGGCCTTGCGCCAGTATTTTTATACATTGGCAGCATTATGTGGACAATTGGTTATGATACAATCTATGCCATGCAAGACATTGAAGATGATGCAATGATAGGGGTAAAATCCACGGCAAGATTATTTGGTGAGAATTCAAAGCTAATAATTGCTCTATTTTATTTAGCAACCATCTTGTTTTGGCTTATTTCTGGCCTATTTGCAGGTGCAGGAATAATATTCCTAATAGCCCTAACCTTGCCTATAGCATTATTATTTTGGCAAGTAAAAACACTAAAACCGAGTAATAATCAAAATGCCCTAATACGCTTCAAGGCCAACCATTATGTAGGGTTGACCTTGAGCGCAGCACTATTCTTGGAGGTTTTGATATAAATTATTTACGTCTATTTAAAAATCTTGGGCGGCGATTACTTTCACCAATTGCTTTTTTGCGCTCTGATGTATTACCAACCATAACACCATCAACCTGCTGGCTATATGGCATCAACCCACCATCACCCGCCTGTATATAAAGCGGAAGGCGCAGTTTTTTGCCCCAATTTTGCCATTCAGCAACTACATTAAGATTACCATCTTCTTTAAACACGGTATAGTTTAGCTCTTCATCTTTATGAGCAAGCGCAATTTCGCTAGAAAGCGCACCCTCATCAGAAATAATTGTAGAAATTACAACACCATAATATTCAGCAACAGGTACTTTGACCCTTATAACATCGCCGCTTTCACCTAGCTTTTTGCGAATAGTAAGTGTTTTATTTTCGCTCTCTTTTTCATTATCATTAGCAGGCGTATGATGCACACCAGTAAAATGTGCCCCCCTAAACATAATAATAGTTGAAGTTCCAACTATTCCAATATCTTGTGCCATAATCAATTTCTTCCTGTTATCTTATATAGAGCTATTTTTGTTTTTATGCTCTTGTTGAGAATGAAATTAGCAAAGGCTAATGAGCGTGACCTTAAAATATGAGGTTAAAATTTCCTTGCTTTATAAAAGGGTTAGCAAAAAGTGAGTCGGTGTAACAGGCCGTTAACCCAACAGTTTTACTTGTGCTTTACTATTGGCTCATCTATCAAGCTAACAATTTTATCACTAGAGCCTTTTTATGGATCCAATTTTAAAAGACCAATATGAAACTGACCTAGAGTTATTGCGCTCCTGTGCTGTATCAGCTGGAATTGTTGCTTTAAGCTATTTTAGACGCAATATTCAAAGCTGGACAAAAGAAAATGCTTCTCCCGTTACCGAGGCTGACTTTAAAGTAAACCAAATGCTTTATAATAGTTTAATGGGCGCAAGGCCAAATTATGGCTGGTTAAGTGAAGAGAGCGCAGATAATTTAGAGCGATTAACAAAAGAATATATCTTTGTTGTCGATCCAATTGATGGGACACGTGCCTTTATGCGTGGCGATGATTGTTGGTCAATCTCTTTGGCAATCGTTAAAAATGGCAAACCAATTGCAGGCGTAATTTATGCCCCAGCACTTGATGAGCTTTATGAGGCAAGTATTGGCTCTGGAGCATATCTCAATTCAAAAACTTTATGCAAAAGCCAAATAAAACACCATATCAAACGAAAACTTCCAATAATCTCTACCCTTGGAGCAATTGATATTGAGTTAGAAGATAAGGGTCTAGAATTTGAAAGAGGCACAGCATTCCCCTCACTGGCATATCGCCTTGTGCAAGTAGCAACAGGCGTGCTTGACGTTGCCTTGGCCAGACGGGGCGCACAAGATTGGGATATTGCAGCTTCAGCAGTTATTTTAGAAGAATGCGGTATTGAAATGATAGATGTATGTTGTGGCAAACCAATATTTAATAAACAAGAAATAAGACATGGAGCTCTTGCAACCATGGGCGATATTTCGTTAAAACCCCTTATAGGTGAAACATTGCGCAATATTTATGGCTGCCCAAAGCTAGGCAAATCATAACAGGACAACAAAATTAAGGAAATACTTTAATGACAAAAACCCCGACTAAACAACTTTTGCACATGGTAATCGGCGGTGAATTATCAGACCTTGAAGATGTAGAATTTGCAAATCTTGATGAGGTAGATATTGTTGGTCTTTATCCAAATTATGCCAGCGCTTATGATGTTTGGAAAACAAAAGCCCAAATGAGTGTTGATAACGCCCACATGCGTTATTTCATTGTCCATATGCACCGCCTTATGGACCCAGAGCACGACGATAAATAAACATGACTAAATCAGCAAATTATATCTGGTGGGCATTGCTTGCTTTATTAACACTGGCCACCCCAATTATCGGCACAATTGCGGCTTCATTCATTCTTATCCTCACTTTTGTTACCTCTCCTTTCCTTTTAGGCAAAAATGAAATAAATGAATTAAAACAACAGCCAATGATATTAATATTCTCAATCGGCTTTATTGTCTTTGCTTTTTTTACTGCAATTTCAACAAATTCACCTAATGATCTATTGGTCATATTTGCTTTCATGCCATTTTTAACAAGTGGAATTGCCTATATATTAGCTAGAAAATATGCCAAGAAATATGGCGGCAAAAAAACGGCAATCATATTTTTATCGCTTTGCTTAATCGGCTCTTTGTTGACAATTTTAGTCGCACTCTATGATTTATATTTTCTCAACTCTTCAAGACCAAGAGGGTTTTTCTCTGGAGTAATAACTCTTTCAATGGTTGGCACAACCCTTGGTATAATAGCAGGTATGGGATTTTTTCTTATTGATGGATATAAAAAAATAATCTTCATGCTTGGCCCTATTTTTGCAATCCTCATTATCGTTTTAACTCAATCTAGAGGCACAGCAATTGCACTGCCAGCTTTAGTATTCTTATATTCTACCTTTACAATTAGACGAGCAAAAACAATTAAAACAAAATTACTCGCTATAAGCATTTTATCTATTTTAGCTATAATCGGTTTTTATTATATCACCCAACAATCTGGCAGAATTGCAGGAATTGGTAACATCATTAACCAAGCCCTAAACGAAGGCCTATCAAGCATTAAAACAACAAATATCCGCATTGAAATGTATCAGGCAGGTTGGGAATTGTTTTTAGACAAGCCAATATTTGGGCACGGCTGGACAAATATGAGCGAACTGGCTTTTACTGTTTTAGACATTAAAAAATATAATGCCCACCTTATCCAATATTTTCATTTCCATAATGATTTTATCAATTATGCTTTTTCTATCGGAATTATTGGAATTATCATATATTTCTCTTTTCTCTTTGCCCCAATCATAGGTGCATTAAAAACTCCACGAGATAACATGTTTGGTATTCGTTTAGAGATTACCCTGATTATGGCCACATTATATTTCTTCTCAGGATTAACAGGAGGAACGCTTAGTCATGGCTTACTAATAACGTTATATGCAATGATTAGTGCAATTGTTTTAGGTGGTTTTCGTGATGAAAAACTTAACTAATAATTCCAGCCAGAACAGCCTCTAGTGTACCACGTGTCCCAATTCGAGCTTGACCAATTTCACCCATTCTATCTCGCTCATTTTCATCCAAGAGCAGTTTTTTTATTTCTGCGCTAAGCTCATCAATATTATGAGTGACAAAAACACGAGATTCTCCTGCTAGTTTTTTTCTATCTTCTGTGCGCTTTGGGCGGTCATGCTCTTCAATAAAAGAAATAACAGGCTTGCCCAAACCAAGTGCTTGCAAGGTTAAAGTCGCTGCTTGGCTAAGCAACAGATCAGACGCCATAATAATATTCCCAGCCACACCATTACTAAGATTAAGCCTAAGCTCGCCATCACTTAAAAACCCTAAATCCGCAGAATAATCGCTGTCAGCTTTATGATATTTCATCTGCGTGACTTCAGCCAACTCCTCAACAGATATATCATGCGCAACAGCTACAAAAATATCAGGGACTAGCTCCTTAGGTAATCGCCTAAGCGCATCAATTTGAAATTTAAGATTTTTTGCTGTTGTTTTTCGTGAACCAGGTAAAAGAGTTAGAGCAAATTTTTTATCTCTAAAACTCTTCACATCATAATCACCAAAGGGGACTAAATCGAGCATAATATTGCCCTTTGAGATAGCATCAACACCAGATTGGCGCAAAGATGATGCCAAAATATCATCTCGGCAATAGGTTTTTTTACAGCTTTTCTTTATCGCCCAATGCTCTAAACTCATATATTTATGCGCATAGCCATTTTTATAAACATCAAGATATATATCAATTTTTAAGCCAGCGAAAACACTCAAAATCGGTACAACACTATCGCCCACCACTATAATTTTATCATATCTATTCTTCATAGAGCGCAAGAATTTTATCGTGCGCCAAGCACCAGAAATCATTCCCCCCTTAACATCTTTAGCTATTGAGCCAGCTTTTCGATGTCCTTGTGATGGGATATGTAAACGTGGCCCAATAATTGGGCAGATATTCTTATAAGCATTGCCAAATCCTATCATTGGATAAGCATCAACTAAATTTTCATCTGGAAGTTTTTTTACAATTGCAGCAGCCATTGAATCTTCGCCATTGCCGTTAGAAATAATCAAAACTCGCTTAGTCAGTTTAGACATTAATCATTGCCCAAACCATATTTTTCAAATGCTTGCATAGCAGCATCAGCATCTGCATAGGCCTCTTGCCTATCAACATTCCAATATTTAAGATCTATAATTGGAATTTGCTTTTTTGTTATTGCACAGGTGACAAATGTCCCAGGAGTTTTTATCGCAATATCAGCATCTAAATATCTTAGCTTAGCTTCACTTTTACCGTATTTTTTTTCTAAAAAATCCATTTTTACTTCACTTTATTTAATATCAAAACAAACTAGATTGATTGTCATCTTTTTTAGCTGTTTTTTTAACCTTTAACTTTGATTTTTTATCACCATCTGCAATGACATAAATTTTATCATTAGCAAATTGAATTTTTAGCCTATCATTGGTTTTTACCATCGCCCCTGCGCGAACCAATTTATCATTTTCATCACTAACAATGGCAAAACCACGCTGTAATACAGATTTATAACTAAGGCTTTTCAGTAATTTTTCATACCCAATAAGCTGCTTATTCTTATCTTTAATACCTCTTTCAAATGCAAGTGGCATATTTTTTTTCATAAGCTCCAAACCATCTCGCAAACTATTTGTCTGTTTAACAAGCGTATTAGCCGATAGGCGAGGCGCAGTTTTTGCTAACAATAATGCCTTTTTTTGTTTTGCCGCCAACAAACCAGAACCAAGCCGACTTGTTAAGCCATCAAGCCTTTTAGAGGCTGCAAAAATCAAACCATCAGGCCTTCCTAAACTGGCAGCAATTTTTGCAAATTTTAAAGCCTTTTGATCTTTAGAGGTAGACAAACCAGACAAAAGCCTCTCAAGCGCAAAATCAAGCCTTTGCCGAGCAGAGCTTAAAAGATCGCTTGGCCTTGGCAACCCTGCCGCACCAGCCCGCACCCTATCTCGCAAATTCTGCACCAATCGAATCGATGAATTTTTTAATCTCAAGCCTAAATCATCAACAAAAGCAATTAAGTCCGCACGAACTGGCACTGCAATTTCAGCCGCACCCGTGGGGGTTGGCGCGCGCTTATCTGCCGCAAAATCAATTAATGTCGTATCGGTTTCATGCCCAATTGCTGAAATAACAACAATTTCACTTTGTGCAACCGCCCGCACAACCTCTTCTTCATTAAAGCCCCAAAGGTCTTCAACCGAGCCACCACCACGGGCTATTATGAGTAAATCAGGTCGTTTAATCAGCGAATTTTCATCAAACTCATTAAACCCTCTAATCGCCGCCGCAACTTCAGATGCACAAGTCTTGCCCTGCACTCTAACAGGCCAAACAATTATATTGAGCGGAAATCTCTCCTCAACTCGATGGATAATATCACGAATAACCGAGCCAGATGGTGAGGTGATTACACCAATAGTTTTTGGCAAAAAGGGAAGCGGCTTTTTTTTACTCTCATCAAACAAACCCTCAAGAGCCAACTTTTTCTTGCGTTCCTCAAGCAATGCCATCAAAGCACCCTCACCCGCTGGCTCAACGCTTTCAACAATAATTTGATATTTTGATTGACCTGCAAAAGTTGTAACACGGCCAGTGACTATAATTTCCAAGCCCTCTTCTGGCTGAAACCGCCAACGTGATGCAACACCTTTCCACGCAACAGCCGAAATTACAGATTTTTCATCTTTAAGGTCAAAATATATATGACCCGAATATGGACGAGATAATCGCCCAACTTCGCCCCTTATTCGCACATAAGTAAACGCATCTTCAACGCAATTTTTTATTGCACCAGAGATTTCAGAAACAGAATATTCATGTGCATTTGTTGCTTTTTCTTCCATAGAGTAATAAGTGCATGCTAATGATGCAACTAGTCAAGAGTCATTGATAAAGGTATTTTAAAAAAATGCGAGTTCTACTAATCGGATCAGGCGGACGAGAGCATGCTTTAGCGTGGAAAATCAACCAATCAAAGCAGCTTGAAAAACTTTTCATAGCTACAGGAAACGGCGGCACTGCAAATTTAGCTACCAATATAGACCTAGATGTCACAAAACATGAGCAGGTTATAAAATTTTGCCAAACAGAAAAAATCAATTTGATAATAATTGGCCCAGAAGTGCCACTGGTTGCAGGGATCACCGACGATCTACAAAAAGCTGGTTTTAATGTTTTTGGCCCAACAAAAGCCGCTGCCCAATTAGAGGGCTCAAAAGCCTTCACCAAAGCATTATGCGATGAAATGAATATTCCAACTGCCGCCTATGCAAAATTTGATGAAGAAGTTTTTGCACTTGAGTTTGCAAAAACCCAACAATTCCCCCTCGTAATAAAAGCCGATGGTTTAGCGGCAGGCAAAGGCGTAACGATTGCTAGTAAATTTGAAGATGCAGAAAAGGCCATAAAAGATTGTTTTTCTGGAATATTTGGCAAGGCAGGAGCAGAAGTTGTAATCGAAGAATTTTTAGAGGGTGAGGAATTGTCAATTTTTGCAATTTGCGATGGCAAAAATTATATCACCCTCGCTTCAGCCCAAGATCACAAGCGTGCCTATGATGGTGATAAAGGGCCAAACACTGGTGGCATGGGTGCATACTCCCCCGCTCCTTTATTAGATGAAAACTTACTAAAACGCATTGAACATGAAATAATTGCACCAACAATAAAGGGCATGGCAAAACGAGGCATGCCATTTAGCGGCGTTTTATTTGCCGGACTTATGGTCAAAGATAGCGCGCCATATTTAATTGAACATAATGCACGCTTTGGTGATCCAGAATGTCAAGTTCTTATGATGCGATTAAAAAGCGATATACTTGATCTCTTAATGGCCAGCGCAAAGGGTGATATTTCAAACATAAAATTAGATTGGAGAGATGAAGCTGCCCTTACGGTTGTGCTTGCTGCAAAAGGCTATCCAGCTTCGTATAAAAAAGGCTCTTTAATAAAAATCGACCAAGCCAATAATGAAAATATTCAAATATTTCATGCAGGAACTATACTTGAGGGTGAGAAAATTTTAGCAAATGGTGGGCGAGTATTAAACGTTACAGCACTTGGCAAAAATGTTGAACAGGCTCAAAAATCTGCCTATGAAGCAATTTTAAATATTGAATGGGAGGATAGTTTTTATCGTTCAGATATTGGCTGGCGAGCAATAGATAAATCTAAAATCTAAAATTGACATAATTATTCTATAATTAAAAAATAAAGAGAAAAAAGTGACAACAATTAAAGGCCCAAGAATTGGTATTGCGCTTGGTGGTGGCTCATCAAGAGGCTTAATGCACATTCCATTTGTTGAGGCAATGGACGAGATGGGATTGCGCCCATCAGTAATTGCCGGCACTTCAATTGGCTCACTTGTTGGTGCTGGCTGGGCTGCTGGTTTAAGCGGAAAAGAAATTCGTGAACATTCCATAAAAGTGCTTGGCAATATGCGCTCAATCACCTCTCGCCTTTGGAAAACCCAAATTAAAGATATGCGCAACCTGTTTAAAAACGGCATATCTATGCAGCTTGACCCCATGAATATTGTTGAAGCATTTTTACCGCCAGACTTTCCAAAAGATTTTGAAGATTTAAGAATTCCACTCTATATCATCGCAACAGATTTTAGATCATGGCATCAGGTTATATTTCACAGCGGAGAAATTATTCCAGCCATTGCTGGCTCAATTGCCATTCCGTCATTATTTAAACCAGTAGAATTTGATGGACGTCTGCTCGTTGATGGCGGAGTGGTAAACCCACTTCCTCTTGATTCAGCCTCAATCGACACCGACCTCACTATTGCAATAGATGTTAATGGCGACCCAAGTATACGTACATCAATAAAAGAGCCATCAACCATTGATGTAACGCTTGGATCTGCCCAAATCATGATGCATTCCCTTACTGCACATAATATTGCCGCCTATCCACCAGACTTATATATCCGCCCAAATGTAAAAGAATTTGGCGCATATGAATTTTGGCGTGTGCGTGAAATAATCGAAGAAGGCGAAAAAGAAAAAGACAATTTCAAACGCCAACTCGCAAAATTAATCGAAGATTTTATCGTCTCAAAGCAAAAAATTTCTTAAGCAGCTCAGATGCCTGCTGCTCATTCATTCCGCCAATCACTTCTGGTCTATGATGACAGGTTTTAGATTTAAAAAACTGCACACCATTATCAACAGCCCCGCCTTTTTCATCTTCTGCCCCATAATAAACTCGCCTTATTTTAACTAGTGAAATAGCCCCTGCACACATAGTACAAGGCTCTAAAGTTACATATAAATCACAATCCTCAAGCCGGCTGACATTTAAAATATCAAGTGCTTTTTTAATTACCAAAATTTCTGCATGCGCCATCAAAGAATTTAATTCAACCATTCTATTTTGCTCACCTGCAATAATTTCACCTTTATAAACAATTACCGCACCCACAGGCACTTCACCCGCAATTGCGCTTTTTTGGGCAAGTTCTAATGCTAACTTCATTGGTGATAATTTGGTCAATTTACTTGGTAACCTTGTTTGATATTGCTAAAGTATTTTTCAAGTATAGGAGAATCGATGAAAATGTCTATCAGACGATTACCAGATGATCTAGTCAACCGCATCGCCGCTGGTGAAGTTGTTGAGCGACCAGCTAGTGCATTAAAAGAATTAGTTGAAAATTCACTAGATGCTGGTGCGAGTAAAATCTCTATCACAGCAAATAATGGCGGCAAAAGCCTATTACGCATTGAAGATAACGGCTTTGGCATGAATGAGGCCGATTTAAAACTTTCAATTGAGCGTCACGCTACCTCAAAACTAAGTAATGATGAGCTTGATGATATTCGCTCACTTGGCTTTCGTGGCGAGGCCTTAGCCTCCATTGGCGCAGTGTCTGAACTAATGATTGCTTCACGCACAACAAATGCTGATAGCGGACTAAAAATATCAACCTTTCAAGGGAAAACTAAACAGCCAAAGCCTTTTTCAATGAATAAAGGCACAATTGTTGAGGTAAAAAACCTATTTGGGGCAGTTCCAGCTCGTCAAAAATTCCTAAAATCAGATAGAGCAGAATCCAGCGCAATCACAGATGTTGTTAAACGCTTGGCCATGTCTAACCCTGACGTTCATTTCATTCTTGAAGGCTCAAATCGATCAACAATAAACTGGCCAGCCCAAAGCGGCAAAGGGGCATTAAAGGCAAGGGTTGCACAAGTTATGGGTGCAGACTTTGTAGAAAATTCTTTTGCTTTGGATTTTTCATGGAATGAAATAAATATTGTAGGCCTAGCGGGCTTGCCAACATTTACCAAAGCCAATTCACTTAGCCAATTTTATTTTGTAAATGGCCGTGCAGTACGAGATAAATTATTATTGGGGGCAGTGCGGGCAGCATTTTCTGACTATGTTTTTCGAGATAGATTTGCAACCATTTCGCTTTTCATCTCGCTGCCTCCAAGCGAGGTTGACGTAAATGTGCACCCAGCTAAAACTGAAGTAAGATTTCGTGATGCAAGTGCCACCCGTTCAGCTATTATTAAAGCAATAAAACAAGGCCTTGAT